>TARA_R110001632_G_scaffold66891_1_pt1 | contig 40905 bp, 38 predicted proteins | sample TARA_R110001632 | Tara Oceans TARA_R110001632 (sample SAMEA4398266) | marine metagenome | biome: Polar Biome; feature: [SRF] surface water layer (ENVO:00010504); material: water (ENVO:00002006), including particulate matter (ENVO:01000060) such as... | depth 5 m
AGCTGTTGGAACAGGATCTACATTTAGAGTTATATGAGAACCAAAACCAAGACAATCGTTATCTAAATTACTATCTACACGGATAAATATTGTCTGCGTAATTGGATATCCAATATTACGATAGTTACTTGGATCGGCTATTGGGTCTAATTCCGCTAAAGCATCCGCTTGATTTCTGTAATACGTAATTGTTAATTGTTGAGTTGAAGGAAACAAGGCTCTAACTTCTGCAGTAACTGAACTAAAGTCAAACGCAGTAACTCCATCTGCTTCATCATTATTTATAGTATCATTACCATCAATATCTAAGAAATCATCACACTCGGTAAAGCTTCTTTGAAAACTTGGCGGAATTCCGGTTGTAGAAACCGTTAAGGTTACTTCTGAGATACGGAAACATCCAAAAGCTGAAATTGCTCTAGCCCAAACAATATCTGTAGTAACAGTTCTGTTGGTAAATGTTGTTGGATTTGTAATTTGATTGGTATCATTTTCTGCATCATTCAATGTGGGATAAAACACAAAGGTTTCATTCGCAAAATTTGTAGAAATATCTGTTGCAGCTTCGTTTAAGTTAAAGTTAGAGAAACCGTCAATATCATCATCACATTGGCGAAGTTCTACCATATTGTTGATAATAGGTAATGGTTCTACGGTTAATGTAATTTCGTTAGAAGTATCGTCACAACTATTTCCGGCTCTTTGTAAGAAAACCCGATATTGATTAGTATCAAAAGATAATTGTAAGTTGGTAATTTGTAATGACGGGGTGCTAGCACCACTATAGGTAGCATCATCAATAACATTAGACCAATTTGCACCACCATCAACACTTACTTCCCATTGAAAAGTGTCAGCTGTAGAATCTATGGTAATTGTTGAAGTTGATTCTTCACAAAAAGCAACGTCGACAAAAGGAGTATTTAATAAAATTGGAGCTCCCAAACTATAATCAGAATTTGGAATGGTATATCCATCAGGGATTCCAGTAACTTTACCTTCAGAATCTACAGATACTGGCGAAGTTCCAATAATAGCATCGTTGTCTGGGTCTAAAAACCCAGCTTCAATAACATCGGGACAAGAATCTCCATCACTGTCTGAATCTAAAGAATTAAAAGTACCATCGCTATCTGAATCTAAATCTGTTATTAAATAATTTAAAATAAAATTATCAGGAGAAGTTTCTAAAGCATCAAATAATCCATTTAAACCAACATTACCAAGTGCGTTATCTATTCTACCATCCAAGTCAATATCTGGTAATCCGTGTGGAGCTTCAAAAATATCATAAACACCGTCATTGTCTGTGTCTAAATCTAAATAATCAAAAACTCCATCATTATCAGAATCTACAGGTGTTAACCCGGTACCAAAAGCATCATCCAAACCGTCTAAATTTGCATCAACTCCAGAAAGCAATGTATTAGTTCCAAGTACTTCAAGGATATCAGGAATTCCATCATTATCTGCATCTGCATCCATTGAGTTTGGAATCCCATCATTATCGCTATCTAAAGTAAAACAAGTAAGTTGAATGTTTCCTTCAAATAGTGATCCATCAACTGTATTACTGAGAGAATGGATAAAAGTGACATCATCTACACTATTGGCAACCAATCTAAAAGGAGTAGTTCCATTAGGATTTGGATTAAATCTAAAACGAATGTCTGATGATGAGAAATTATCTACACCAGATTCATAAATACCGTCAAAATCTGTATCAATTAATAAAATATTATCAGGATCTAAAAGCGTAATATTTTTACTATTCGGAGCAATTGTTAATCTAAATGATTCACCATCCGTAATAGTATGTGTTGCCCCTGTGCTTTGGGTAAATTGGATATTTGAAGCTTGGTTGAAACTTAAATTATAGGATATTTCTCCATTAATTCCTGGATCTATAGATGTTGTAATATTACTATTATTATCACCAGAAATAGTTGCTGCTCCTGTTGGAGTAGTGGTAGGTGTAATAAAAGTATTATCTGTTGAACTATCTAAAAAATTTAATATAGGTAGGTTGTTGTCAGTAAAATCTAAAATGACATCTCCACGAGATTCATCGCAATTTAAAATTCCATCATTGTCTAAATCAAGATCTACGTTGTCTATGATTAAGTCGTTGTCTAAATCATCGGGACATAAACTTACAGGAATGATAACCGATTCAAAGGTAGCTCCAGAACAAATTAAGGTTCCGATTAATCTGTAATTTCCTGGCTGAGTTGGAATAAAAGTTCCTGTTGAGTTTCCGGTAGATATAAATCCACCACCAAGTCCATCATCAAAAAACCATTCTACAGAGTCAAATAAATCTGTATTTAATGATTGAAGCGTTACGTTAGGAATACAATTTCCTAAGGATGCCACATTGGTATCGAAGTTAATTTCTGGAGGTGAAGGAAAACCGGAATAAAAACTACCAGATGTTGCAAAACCATTATAATTAAAGTAAGCACAATACAACTCCTCGCTACTTTCTACAGAAACATTCCCCGTTAAACCGCTTAAACGATAGGTTACATAACCTGGATTACCATCTACATTAAATGGTCCTTCTGCACCACTAATTACTCTAGGAACTCCATCTTCAAATATAGATATTGTAGCGCCATCATTAGTAACTATAGTAACCCCTCCATTAAAGTTGTCAGTATTATTTGCTCCAGGTTGCATTCTATTAATTTGAGCAATATTATCTACATTACCACGATTTTCACAACTTAACGGTGGAACAAAAAACATTCCTTGATTTGCTTGAGAAGGGTTTCCATTTCCGTTAAGTCCTCCAATACCTTGAAAGGCATAAGATGGTCTAGAGGTTTCTACATATAAATTTCCTGCGGCATTGAAACCGTTTCCGTTATTTGAAAATCCATTCCCTTCAATAACGATCCATTCACCTGCATTTAATTGAGCTTCAGCTGTTGCATTTCCATTTACAAATACTTCGGTATTGTCTTCATGAGCAACGATTAATATATTTTCAATTTCATTATCACCTTCACCTCTCACAAAAATATATTCTGTTCCTACTTTTGATGCATCTACAATTTGGTCAATACCATAATCGCTATTATTCTCAATATTACCAAAAGAGCTAGCTGCGGATCCAGAATTTACGACAATAGGTTTATCAGAACTAACTAAGCTTCCTATTAAATCATTTGGATTTCCACCATCATTAGGTGCTGTGGTAATTATATATGTCTGACCTTCGTTTAGAGTTTGAGTTATGGGACCCGTAATACCTTCACCAGAGTTAAAGTTTGATATTACTGTCCCTAATGGAATATTAAAAGTTACACTGGTATTATCCTCAGTAGCCATTACAGAAACAAAATTTCTTCTACTTCCTATTGGAGTCGTTTCAGGAACAAACCCACCAACTCTAAATTGATTACCAAGTGCAGATAATCCTTTACTGACTAAAGCACCTGCATGAATTTGGTTATTACCACCTTGCCTTACTCTTACAGAAACATACACTAAATCTTCAGAATCTATAATAAATCCTTTGTCAGATGTTATTGTACTAGTTTGATTTGATAATTGGTGTAGTTGAGAGTCGTTACCATTGCCTTGAGCAATAATTTCATATGCAAAAGGAGTAGTACTTGAAACAACACCAGTAAAAACTGTGTTTGATGGTTGGCCCACAGGAGTTATTGTAAAACCAACATTAGATGAGTTAGGAGTTGAAACATAAATATATTGTATACCAATATTGTCTCCAGTAGTGATGGGTGGGATAAAATGTTTTCTACTTAATTGAGCAAAATTAGCTTGAAATCCTAATAAAAATAAGACAAGAACTAGTAGGTATTTAGTACGCATGTAATTGACGCTAAAGTTTAGTAAACAAACGTCAAATATAACTGAAAAGTATTACAAATCTCTCTTTTTTAACAACCTAAAAGAACCGTAAATAAAGATGAATGTCCAGATACAAACAATTAACACATCTAAAATTTGCACATCATAACTTTTGGTAAATTGTTCACCTACAGTATTGGCTACAGAACGAACCGCGCCAAGTCTAGAGAAGGGTTCTTTAATTAAATTAGACATTGCTTCAAAAGGAAGAAATCTCATGATACTATTGACACTTTCAAAAATATTATCAACACCTCTAAAAGCATAGAATAAATATCCTTTTAAAATACTTTCAACAATTAACCAAACAACCATAGCACCAACTGCAAACGCAGATCTTTTTACTAGAATTCCGAAAAATAAACCCATTGAGAAGAACCCGACTAATTTGATAAAAAAGGCAAGAATATATTCTAAGTCAGAAAAGATGATAGCAAATTCGTTATAATCAGAATATATCAATCCTAAAACAAGGGAAACGATAAATACAAATAATGTAGAAAATCCAGCAAAAGTTACAACTGTATAGAATTTTGAAAGAATAAATTCCTTTTTGCTCAAACCATCAATTAAATTTTGTTTCAAGGTTTTATAACTGTACTCATTAGCCATCATAGATACAATAACTAAAAGTAGAAAAAACTTTAAAAGTGACGCCATAAATGTATTGAAGTGCCAGATATATGGGAAATTAAAAATCCCCATATCTGCTAAATGGAATTCTATAGGGCCAATATCAAATTTTATTGCTGCTATTAAAGCAATACAAGTAAGTAATCCAAAGTAAATAATAGTTAATACTTTACTAGCAGTATTATGTCTTAATTTATGAAATTCTATGGTAAGTAGTCTTAACATGACTGAAGGTTTTGTGATTAGTTATTGTTGGTTAGGTCTAAGAATTGTTGTTCTAAACTTGGTTTACGTTTAACCAAATGAGAAACTGAAATTCCATTTTTAAATAAGAAAGCGTTTATCTCAGTTGCTTTCATTTGATCATTCAAATAAGCAAAAATAAGATCTCCTTCTTTTTTCACAGAACCAATACTTTTATGAGATTCTAAAAGAGATATTAATTTCTCTTCATCACCATCGACCTTTAACTCAAATAAACCATTAGAAGCTGTCATTTCATCAACTCTACCACTGTACAGTTTTATTCCTTTTCTAATAACAACCACATGGCTACAAACTTTTTCTACTTCATCTAATAAATGTGATGCTAGTAAAATAGTAGTCCCAGTTTTTGCAATATCTTGTATAATTTGTCGTATTTCATGAATACCCTGTGGATCTAAACCGTTAGTAGGTTCATCTAGGATTAAAATTTCAGGGTCATTTAATAATGCAGAAGCAATTGCTAAACGTTGTTTCATTCCAAGAGAAAACGTTCTGAACTTACTATTTCTTCTTTCGTATAAGTTTACAGCCTTTAATTTCTCATCTATTTTATCAGTAGAAACCCCTTTAATTTTACAAATCAAGGATAAATTTTGGAACGCTGTCATGTAAGGGTAAAAGTTAGGTCTTTCAATGATAGCCCCCACTTTTTTTAGTGCTTCATGCGTAGATAAACTACCGTTAAACCAACTAAATTCGCCAGATGTTCTATTGACAACATTTAAAATGATTCCTAATGTAGTAGATTTTCCACTTCCGTTTGGACCTAAAATTCCGTAAACATTTCCTTTTTGAATATCAAAAGAAAGATTGTTAACTGCGTGAACTCGACCGTATTTCTTGTCGAGGTTTTTGAGAGATAAGATTGTTTCCAAGAATGTTTCTGTTGGTTAATTGTATGTATGACGAGCAATATACAAATATGTTACAAGAAACAATAGTCAAAAGTGATATGAAAAATTAGTAATTATCTAAATCGATATCATCTAAACTTTCAAATTCACTTTTAAATTCGTTTTCCAAGTCATCATCAAAATCGTCTCCAATATTTTCTGCAACAAACTCTTTTTCAGGAGCTTCTTCCGGAATTTCACCAACAGATAAAATAGTTTTTGGCAAGTTGTCTTGAGATTCTTTAGTTATTTGAATCGCTTCAACATAGAAAGTCCACATGTGCAAAAAATCATAGACATAAATTAATTTATCATTTACATCAGGTAATGTTTTTCTGATAAAGCAGTTTTGCATAGATATACCTTCACCAGCTTCTGACATATTAAAAAGAGGAATTTCTTCACCTTGATTCCATTCGTTGTCTGATCTATAAAACGAGGCCATTTCTAACCCATTAAATCCAAAAGATTTGGCAATAGTTAAATGGAGGGTTTCTAAATTTACAGAGTTATCAACTAATATCGTTCTAATAACATCTTCTTTTGCATCTAATATAACACTGATTTTGTACATTTTTCTTGAAAGTTTTCAATGGCAAATTTACAATATTTTATGTGTATTTTTGTACAACAAATGAAATAGCATGGATAAAAATGAGATCTTAAAGGATTTTAATCTTCTTTGTAAAAATACATTAATGGAAACTCTTGATATAGAGTATGTTGATGTTGGCGAAGATTTTATAACTGCAAAAATGCCTGTTACATCTAAAGTTCACCAGCCTTATGGTCAGTTACATGGTGGTGCAACTGCTGCTTTAGCGGAAACTGTAGGTAGTATGGCATCTCATTTTTTTATGGATAGTAATAATAAATTGGTGAATGGAATTGAGTTAACCATTAATCATATAAAAAGTAAAAGAGAAGGAGTCGTTTTTGCTACAGCTAGAAATATTCATAAAGGAAGATCTACGCATTTGTGGGAAGTTAGAATTGTTGATGAAAACAATCAGCTAATTTCTATTTGTAAAATGACAAACATCATTCTAGATAAAAAGTAAGATGAAAATTTTTAAAAAGGTTCTAAAGATTATTGGAATTATTTCTTTGGTACTTTTCATAGGTCTTTACTGTTTATTTTATTGGGCAACTTCGCCAAAATCTGATGAGAAAGTTTTAGAGACGTTTTCAGAAGCAGGAATCGTCCCTAACATTACAAAAAAGACATATAAAAATTTTACTTTTAGAAAAGTATCTATCCTAAAAGACACTACATTACCGACGATTGTTTTCGTTCATGGAACCATTGGTTCTGTCCTAGATTTCTCGTCATACATTACAGATAGTTTGTTGTCTTTAAAAGCCAATTTTATGACCTATGATAGAATTGGGTACAACTATAATGAAGAAAATAATGTACAAGAATCCATCGCTTTTGAAAGAGACATGCTAGAAAATATAATCAAAGATCTTAACCCTCAAAAAACAATTTTAGTAGGTTATTCATATGGAGGTCCGATTGTGTTAGCTTCTTATAAAAAATACAGAAAAGTTATTTTATTTGCACCTGCGGTTTATAGCAAAGTTGAGCCCATGCCTTGGATGCTAAATTTATACAACTGGAAATTAACTCGCTTGATGATTCCTCCAATTTGGAAACAAGCTTCTAAAGAAAAAATGTCTCATCGACAAGATTTAGAAAAATTTGAACAAAACTGGAGTCAAAACCCAAACCAAATTGTTAGTATTCATGGTAATGAAGATTGGATTGTTCCGTTTGATAATTCAAAATATTTGCAAAGCCAATTTCCTAAAAGTCAATTTGAATTGATAACGATAGATGGAGCAGGTCATGGTTTGATTTGGTCAAATTTTGAAGAAATAAAATCACAACTTTTAAAACATTTAGATTGAGTTTGCTTTTTAATAAAATAACAGCCTCTTATAAAGATAATTTGCCATTTGTTTGTTTTAACAATCCAAATTCAAATAAATTAAAAGGATATTTTGAACAAAGCGATTGCCTCAACTTTTCACAAAATTTTACTGAAGAGGGATTCGTTTTTGCTCCATTTAATAATGAACATCCTGCAGTTGTATTTTTAAGAGAAACATCAGAATTTATAGAAGAAACATTCCAAGAAAAGTCACAAATTATTTCAAATGTAAAACATCATACAATTTTCTCTGATAAGCAAAACCATATAGAATTAGTTCAAAAGGGAATCGATGCGATTATAGATGGTGCATTTAAAAAAGTGGTATTATCAAGAAAAGAAGTTGTAGAAGTCTCTTCTATAAATATTATAGAAACTTTTAAGAAATTACTACAAAAATATGATAACGCATTTGTTTATGTTTGGTTTCATCCAAAAGTAGGTTTGTGGATGGGCGCAACACCTGAAAGGTTAGTCACGCTTAGTAATGGAACTTTTCATACGATGGCATTGGCTAGTACTCAAAAATTTGAGGGAAATATGAATCCGATTTGGGAAGAAAAAGAAAAGAATGAACATCAATATGTGGTAGATTATATAGTCTCTCTAATTAAAGATCAGCAAAATGGAATTATTTTAAAAAAGTTTACGGTTTCTGATACCTATACTGTAAAAGCAGGAAATCTATTGCATCTAAAAGCTGATATTAAAGGTGAGATAGGAGAGTTTAATCTAAATAATTTATTGGATACTTTACATCCAACACCTGCTGTTTGTGGTTTGCCAAAACAAGCAGCAAAATCTTTTATTCTTACAAACGAAGATTACAATAGAACTTATTATACAGGTTTTTTAGGTGAAATAAATATAAATTCTAACACAGAGTTATTTGTGAATTTACGTTGTGTAGAAATTGACAATAATAATGCTATTATTTATGTTGGAGGGGGTATTACAAAAGATAGTAATGCTGAAAAAGAATGGTTAGAAACTTGTAATAAAAGTCAAACTATTAAAAGTGTTTTATAAAAAAACCATCAAAAATAAAATGATGGATTTCTTGTGTAAATTGAATTTGAATTTCAGTTGTTAAATATCATCGAAACTAACATCTGTAAAGCTTTCTGTTGTTTTGTCTTCTGTAAGATTTTCTTCTTTCTTATAATCTTTTTGATGACGTTCACTTATTACTTCTGAACCTTTTTCATTTAAAATATAATCGGTTGCTTTTGATAACATTTCTTGAAAATCACTAAAATCCTCTTTATATAAATAGATTTTGTGTTTTTGATAATGGAAAGAACCATCATCATGAGTAAACTTCTTACTTTCAGTAACTGTTAGATAATAATCATCTGCTTTTGTAGATCTAACATCAAAAAAGTACGTTCTTCTTCCTGCTCTTAATACTTGTGAAAATATCTCTTCTTGCTCAACTCTTTCCGCCATAATTTTTGTTAATAGGTGTAATGTATGTTTTTATAATAAAGGAACAAAACTAGCAAAATATTTTACTTGGCAAAATATCCGTCTAACTTTCTTTCTCTAGAAGTTGCTGTTCGTACAATTCTTTATAATAACCTTCTTGATTTATTAATTGATTATGAGAACCTTGCTGAATAATTTCGCCATTTTCTAAAATGATAATTTTATCTGCATTTTTTGCTGATGAAACTCGATGACTGATGATAAATGTTGTTTTATTCTTTGAAACTTCTTCAAGATTTGCTAATATTCTTTCTTCCGTTTCTGTATCAACAGCAGATAAACAATCATCAAAAATTAATATTTGTGGGTTTTTTATAATTGCTCTTGCAATAGAAACTCGTTGTTTTTGACCACCAGATAAAGTAACTCCTCGTTCTCCAAGAATAGTTTGATAACCATTTTTAAAATCAATAATATTTTCGTGAACTACAGCCTTTTTTGCGGCGATAATAATTTCTTCTTCCGTGGCATCCTCTTTACCAAATTTAATATTGTTTGAGATCGAATCAGAAAATAAAAATGGATCTTGTGGAACAAAACCTATATCTTTTCTCAAATCAATTAAATTGATGTCTTTTACAGGAATATCATCAATGGTTACTTCACCTTCATCTACATCATACAATCTTGAGATTAGATTAATAATACTAGATTTTCCAGAACCTGTTTTTCCAAGTATCGCAATTGTTTCTCCAGGCTTTACTGAAAAGCTAACGTTTTTTAACGCTTGTATATTTGTATCATCATAGGTTAGAGATACATTATTAAAAGCTACATTTCCTTCCGTTTTAAAAGGTTTTGTAGAATTGTTTTGAATATCGGGCACTTCTTGTAGAAATTCGTTTATTCTTTTTTGAGAAGCATCGGCTTGTTGTACCATAGAAGTAACCCAACCAACAACAGCCACTGGCCAAGTAAGCATATTTACATATAAAATAAATTCTGCGATAACTCCAATAGGTATTTCACCATTAATGTATTGTTTTCCTCCGATATAAATAACTGTTAAATTACTAATCCCAATTAATAAAATCATCAATGGAAAAAAGAGTGCTTGTACTTTGTATAAACTGATATTTTTTTCTTTGCTTTTATCAGCTAACTCATCAAATCCTGCGATAACCATTGGTTCTATACCGTAGGATTTTACAACATTTATTCCAGAAAAGAACTCTTGATTGTAGGTTGTTAGTCTCGATAAATACTCTTGTACAACTGTACTTCGTTGATTGATTATTTTGCTGATATAAAAGATTGAAATTGATAAAATTGGAAATGGAATTAACGTATACATAGTTAATACTGGATCAATTTTTATCATTTGCGTAAAACCAACGATGAACAAAAAAATCATATTCATTGTGTACATCACTGCAGGTCCAAAATACATTCTCACTTTAGAAACATCTTCACTAATGCGATTCATTAAATCACCCGTTCTATTTTTCTTATAAGAGTTGATAGATAATTTTTGGTATTGTTCGTAAATCTCATTTTTGAGATCAAATTCTATCAATCTAGAAGTTACAATAATCATTTGGCGCATCAAAAAGGTTAAAAAACCAGCTAAAACAGCTACGCCAACAATAATTAATATATTCCAAAGGAGTTGTTCTTTTACAGCAGCTTTATCAATTAATTCCCCTTTCATATAACTCTCAACAGAGTTGAGCGATTTTCCAATGATTCTAGGAATTTGCAGGGATAATATTTTGGAGAGTATCGTAATAAAGATACCAACTAATAATCGCCATTTATACTTCAAAAAATACTTATCTAAATATCTTAAGGCTTTCATTAATGAGTTTTGTTATTGTTTTTTAGTTAATTATCATCTAAAAGCAATTGATTTGTTGAAACTTGAGGAATTATAAAATAAAACAAGAATATTTTAAGGAATAACAAATCGTTTTTTGCAGCAACTAAGATACGGGTTTAAAAGCAATAATTATCAACTATATGAAGGTTTTGAGTGCTATTTAGTTTTGTAATTTCAGAGGTTTAAAAATTTATATTTTTAAAAATAGAAGCTTCATTTGTAAAAAAGAAAGAAACTCTTAAGGCACCTAAAGAAATAATTATATTTTTGCACGGCGGTTGATTTTTTATCTTTCGCTATTTTTTATAAAAAACACGTTCTTTAAATGATCAATAGAAGACATATACGAGTTAAGGTAATGCAATCTGTCTATGCGATGATTCAGTCTCATAATGATGATATCGTTAAAGAAGAAAAATTTGTAAAGCATAGTATAAAAAAAATGTTTGATTTATATGTTTTACTTCTACAACTCTTAGTTGAAGTTCAGAGATTGGCTGAACAGAAACAAGAAATCTCAAAGAAAAAATATTTAGCAACCAAAGAAGATTTATCTCCAAATAGAAAATTTGTTGAGAATAAATTGATTAAGAAATTAGCAGAGAGTAATTCATTATTACTTCATATTGAGGCTCATAAATTAAACAATTGGTTATTAGATGATGAATATGTAAAGATCATCTGGGAGAAACTACAGAAAAGCGATTTATTTTCTAGATACTTAAATACTATTGAAGATTCTTATAAAGTAGATAAAAGCTTTGTAATTGATTTTTTTAGAGACATTATTGCCCCAAATCAAAAGCTTTTCGATTATTTTGAAGATCAAAACATTACTTGGGTAGACGACATTCCATTTGTTAATACTTGGGTCATTAGATCTTTAAACAAACAGAATTCTAACGGAAACTTTATGTTGGGAAGTTTGTATAAGAATGAAGACGATGAAAACTTTGTTTCAGAACTGTTTAAAAAGGTTATTTTAAATCACCATACTTTTGAAAACGATATTAAAATGCATACTCCAAACTGGGAATCTGATAGAATTGCAGGCATGGATATGATTTTAATTAAGATGGGAATTAGTGAATTTTTATTTTTTCCATCAATACCAACTAGAGTTACCATCAATGAGTATATAGAAATAGCCAAAGATTATTCTACTCAAAAAAGCGGTTATTTTGTAAACGGAGTTTTAGATAAACTCTCTAAAGAATTTGAAAAAGAGAAAAGATTAGTTAAAGTTGGTAGAGGATTATTATAATTTATTATTTTTACAAAAATTTTTAAATCATGAAAAAAATATTCATAACATCAGTATTGGCATTGTCAACTATGATTTTCATTTCTTGTAATGAAGGAAATGCATCATCAAAAGTTAAAAAAGAAAATGTAAAAGAGGCTAAAAAAAGAGATGTAGAAATTAGTAAAGGTGCTGCAGAGATTCAATTTGATAGAACCGAGTTTCAATTCGGGACTGTTAATGAAGGAGACGTTGTAGAAGCTAAATTTGTTGTTATTAATTCTGGGAAAACAGATTTAATTATCACAAAAGTTCAACCATCTTGTGGATGTACAGTTCCAGAATGGCCAAGAACACCAATTAAACCAGGTGAATCTGGGGAGATATTAGCTAAATTTAATACAGCTGGTAAACCAAACAGACAATCTAAAACTTTAACCTTGTATACAAATACAGCTAAAGGAAGAGAAATATTAAAACTTACAGGTTCTGTAACACCTAAAGCTAAATAATGATATTTCAAACCATAGCATTACAAGCGGCTCCTTCTGGAGGTTTTGGAGGAATGATGCTTCCAATGTTAGCACTTCTTGTTGTATTTTATTTTTTTATGTTTTTGCCTCAAAACAAAAAACGTAAAAAAGAAAAGAAGTTTTTAGCAGAACTAAAAAAAGGAACTAAAGTTGTTACTTCTAGTGGAATTCATGGTAAGTTAATAGACATTAACGAAACTGAAGGAACTGTAACCATAGAAACTGGTGCAGGAAAAATACGATTTGAACGAGCAGCTATATCAGTCGAGTTGAGTCAAAAATATTTGACACCAGCTCCAGCTAAAAAGTAAAATAAAAAGTAAATAAAAAAAAGTGAGCATTTAGCTCACTTTTTTTTTGCAGTAAATTTTGACTTTCCTAAGGGATTAAGTAGCTTGCAGATAATTAGAAATATATGAGCCCAAAAAAACTAACTCAAAAAAAAATGTATCATAAGTTTATCTTATTTATACTTTTATCTTTTGTTTTTTGGTGTATGACTAAATTTTCTAAAGAGTATGATACTACGATAAAATATCCTATCTCTTTTCAGAATTTACCTAATGATAAATTATTGCAAGAAGACCCTTTAAGTGAAATTGATGTTCATATTAAAGCAACAGGTTTTAAATTGATTTCTGCTGAAATTTTCCCTAAAAACCTACTTATTGATGCATCAAATATTTATAGTAAATCTATTAATGATTACTATTTGTTACTTTCTCAGCAAAGATTATCATTGCAAAAGCAAATGAGAACTGGTGTGCAGATAGATCATTTTATAAATGATTCGATTAAGTTTAATTTAGGCTTATTAAAAGTTAAAAAAGTTCGTGTTAAAGTTGCAACAGATATAACATATTCTTCCGGATATGAGTTAAATGGAGATTTGCAAGTCTCACCCGATTCAATAACGATCAATGGCCCAGAATCTATTTTAGACACCATCCACTTTGTTTCTACAACACTTCTTCAAAAAAAAGATATTAATAATTCTATAGATCAAGAATTAATGATCAAAAATTTTGATGCAAGCTCTAATGTAAAGTTTAACCAAAAGAAAGTCGCAGTAAAAGCACTGGTAGAAAAATATACAGAAGGAACTTTTGAAGTTCCTTTTGAAATTGTTAACCTCCCAGAAGGAATGACTATTAATACCTTTCCAAAGTTGGTAAAAATAACTTTTAGAGTGGCGCTTTCTAACTTTAATAAAGTTGATGCTTCTTCTTTTGTGATTGAATGCAATTATAAGATGTCTAATGAAAATAGTTTATCGTATTTAATCCCTAGGCTTGTAGAAAAATCTTCACTCGTTAAAAACACTAAGATTTCTCCTTTAAAAATTGATTATATAATTAATAAATAATATGGTTGTTGGTATCACAGGTGGTATTGGAAGTGGAAAATCTTTGGTAGCCAAGGCTTTTTGTACATTTCAAAATACTATTTATTATCATGCAGATGAACAAGCAAAAAACTTAATGAATACTTCTGCTTCTATTCAACAAGAAATAATCTTAGAATTTGGTGAAGAGAGTTATCAGAACAATCAATTAAATAGAACTTATATTTCCTCGTTGGTATTTAAAAATCCTGAACTTTTAAAAAAATTAAATAGCATAGTGCATCCTGCTGTAAAAGCACATTTTAAGAATTTCATCAACATGCAGAACCCAAATACTTTGATTATTTACGAAAATGCAATCCTTTTTGAAATTGGAAGTGACCAGATTTGTGACGTTATAATTTCGGTTTGTGCTCCATTAAAAGAAAGAATAAAAAGAGTTGTTGAAAGAGATCATATTAATGAAGAGAAAGTGATGGATAGAATAATGAATCAATGGCCAGATTCTAAGAGGAATTTACTCTCTAATTACCTTGTTATTAATATTGATAAAAAAGAAACTTTGTTAAAAATTAAAAATATCTATAATATTTTAACAAAAAATCTAACTTTCTTTTAGGATAATCCATCTTTTTTGTTAAAATTTACTTAAAAATATAGCAGTACTGTTAATCTACGTTAAAATAAATAACCACCTTATTTTATCGTCTACTTTTGAGTAATGGGTAAGAAAATTTTTGTCCTTATTGTTGTGCTGATGAGTATCTCACTCATAGGTATTATTTCTGTTCAATTGTATTGGATTAACAATGCTATTGAAAGTAAAGACTTGCAATTTAATGGCGATGTAATAAAAGCATTGGCAAGAGTTTCAGAACGACTAGAAATAAAAGAAGAAGATCTTTATTATAATAAAATCCAGAGTCTCATCGAAACTAAAAGTCTTTTGAATAAAGCACAAATCAAAAACTTTTTAATTCAGCAAATTGATACTACAGCCAAAAGCCGTTTTTCTTTTGGAACTACGATTATAGAAGAAGATTTTAAAATTCCTGTTTTAGATATTTTAGATAAAAATGGATTTTACGACAATGATTCTATCGTTGTGAAACGCTTTTCAAAAAAAACTGACTATTTTAAAGGAACATTTATCACAGGAAAAAACGATTTCAAATCTACTTTTGATGAAAAGAAATTTTCTAATATAGATTTAGAGGGCGAATTAGATAGAAAACTATTTTCAGATGTTTATAAAGATTTTTACAAGAAAACATTCTCTATTGAAGAAAGAATAAATAATCGAGAAATTAATTTTATTTTAAAAGAAGAATTAGAGAGAAATAATATCAATATAGATTATAAATATGGTGTTTATAATAATGGATTAGCAACAAAATTAAAATCAGGATATTACACAATAGATACAGACAAAAGCTTTAACTACCCTTTATTCATAGACAATGAAGGCGCTAGTGATTATACACTCTACATAGATTTCCCGGAAAAAAATAAACATATTTTATCAGACATTTCTTACATATTATTGCTGTCACTATTCTTCATTTTCATCATCATAGTTGCCTTTTCAAGTTCACTATATCAATTGGTGAAACAAAAGAAAATATCAGAAATAAAGACTGATTTTATCAATAATATGACCCATGAATTTAAGACACCAATTGCTACAATAAATTTGGCCTTAGATTCTATTAAAAACCCTAAAATCATTAACGATAAAGAAAAAGTTCTTCGTTATATTAAGATGATTAGGGACGAAAACAAAAGAATGCATGGTCAGGTTGAAAATGTTTTACGTATTTCAAGATTGGAGAAAAATCAGATAGAAATGACTAAAGAAGCATCAGATATGCATGACATAATTGATGATGCAATATCACACATCAGTCTTTTAGCCATCGATAAGGAAGGAACCATCAGCACACATTTTCAAGCGATACAATCAGAGATTTTAGTTAATCCTTTTCACATGACGAATGTTTTAGTGAATATTTTGGAAAATGCTTTAAAATATTCTGATGGCAAACCTAAAATTGATGTTTATACAGAAAGCACAAATAAAAATTTAATCATAAAAATAAAAGACGAAGGTATAGGAATGGGTAAAAACGCTCAAAAATATGTCTTCGACAAATTCTACAGAGAACAGAAAGGGAATATTCATGATGTTAAGGGTCATGGATTAGGATTAGCATACGTAAAAGAAATCGTAGAGAATCATCACGGAACGGTTTTTGTAGATAGCGAAAAAGGAAAAGGAAGCACATTTACAGTTAAGTTACCATTAATTTAAATTAAAACACATGGGAAGTAAAAAGATTTTATTAGTTGAAGACGATCCAAATTTTGGAACAGTCTTAAAAGATTATTTAGCATTAAATGATTATAATGTAACGCATGCTAAAGACGGAATTGAAGGATTAATCATGTTTAAAAACAATGATTTTGACCTTTGTATTCTAGATGTAATGATGCCACGTAAAGATGGTTTTTCATTAGCACAAGACATTCGTTCTACGAACAAAGAAGTGCCAATCATTTTCTTAACTGCTAAAACAATGAAAGAAGATGTTTTAAAAGGGTATCAAGTTGGAGCAGATGATTATTTAAACAAACCATTTGATTCTGAAGTATTGCTCTTTAAAATTAAAGCAATCTTGCAGAGAAAAGAGTCTGATACTACAGCAGAAAACGAGCAATTTGAGTTTATTATTGGTAGTTTTTTCTTTAATTCTAAATTACGCCATTTGTCAATTGGAGAAGGAGAGCCTCAGAAATTATCTCCAAAAGAAAGTAAATTGTTACGTATGCTAGCCTTGCACAAAAATGATTTGATGCCAAGAGAATTAGCACTGACTAAAATTTGGAGAGACGACAATTATTTTACATCAAGAAGTATGGATGTTTATATCGCTAAATTGCGTAAATATTTAAAGCTTGATGAAAATGTTGAAATTTTAAATATACACGGAGAAGGTTTTAGATTAGTAGATAAAAACTAACCCAAAAAACTTCCCTAAAAATAGAAGCTCAATCTGAATATCAGATTGAGCTTTTTTGTATCTTTATAAGATGGCGATATTCATCAAAATTTATAATGACAACCCCAATTCAAAGGAAATCAAAAAAGTAGTTGATATTCTTAAAAATGGAGGAATTGTTATATATCCTACAGATACTGTTTATGGATTAGGTTGTGATATCACCCATACTAAGGCATTAGAAAAGATTGCTAGAATTAAAGGCGTCAAATTAGAAAAAGCTAACTTTTCTTTCATTTGCAATGATTTAAGCCATCTTTCAGATTATGTAAAGCAAATAGACACACCAACGTATAAAATACTTAAAAGAGCTTTACCGGGACCTTATACGTTTGTATTACCAGGTAGTAATTCATTGCCAAAAGTATTTAAGAAGAAAAAAACAGTTGGTATTCGTGTTCCTGATAATAATATAGCAAGAGCAATTGTTGCTGAATTAGGAAACCCAATTATTTCTACCTCTATTCATGATGAAGATGACGTCTTAGAATATACGACCGATCCAGAATTGATTTTTGAAAAATGGCAAAATTTAGTAGATGCTGTTATAGATGGAGGTTATGGAGATAATTATGCTTCTACAGTGATAGATTTAACAGATTCGGTTCCAGAAGTGATTAGAGAAGGAAAAGGAAGCTTAGATATTTTGTAAATTTTAACGAAGGTTTTTAAAGTACCTCCTTTTTAAAATAAAGTATTGCCAAACTACACTTGTGTGTAGGTTATACACATATTTTTTTTGCAATTTTTTTCGCTTTTGTAAGAATTTATAAAAGTTTTTATAAACACTTAAGTGTGCTTTTAAGATTGCAAAGGTATGAATAGGTCTTAATTCTACTAAAAATTTAACACCTGCAATGCCATCCAAAATAAAACGAGTAAAAACAACAAATAAGAACCATTGTTTTGGTACGTTTTTAATTACGTTTAGCAAACTATTTCTAAAGTTTAAAAATGTTTTCTGTGGATTTGTTTCTTGTAAAGTTGCGCCACCAACATGATATACTGTTGAAGTTCCTACATATTTTACCTGAAAACCCTCATTTTGTGCTCTCCAGCATAAGTCTACTTCTTCTTGATGTGCAAAATAATCTTCATCAAAACCACTTAATTGATGGTATACTTTAGCTCGAATAAAGAAACATGCTCCTGAGGCCCAAAAAATTTCAGTAAGATCATTATACTGATTAGTATCTTCTTCTAAATGATTAAAAACCCTTCCTCTACAATAGGGGTATCCATATAAATCAACAAAACCACCAGCAGCACCAGCATATTCGAATTTGTTTTTGTCTTTAAAATCTAAAAGTTTTGGCTGAATAATCGCTGTATTGTCTTCATTTTTAAAAACTTCTAAAATAGGCGGAATCCAGTTTTCTGTAACCTCTACATCAGAATTAATTAAGCAATAAATATCAGCTTCAATACTATTAAGAGCATCATTATAACCTTTTGCATAACCACCGTTGGTTGAATTCTCTATAATTTGTACTAAAGGAAATTGTTCTTTTACAAATTTGATAGAATGATCGGTACTTGCATTGTCTGCAACATAAATGGTTGCTAATTCTGAACTAAAATTAACAATAGAAGGTAAGAATTGTTCTAACAATTTTTCTCCATTCCAATTTAATATGACGATTGCTATTTTCAAAAATTTACAACTAACAAATTGATGTTTTAATGCTTCTTTTCGCTTAGGTAGATTCAGTTTTTGTATTATCTACTTGTGAAAGTTTCAAGATTGCAAACATAGCATTTATAACGGAATACAAACTGTAAAGATTTCCTAAAATTAGTAGTTAGGAATGTCTTTTAAAAAAACATAGGTTTCATTTTCTATATCAATTTGACAGAAATAATGGTTCAATCCATTGGTGACCATTAAGTAATTTGACTGAGCCGTTAGATTATATCTTGCAATTTGATCAAATGTAGCTTGAGAAATAGCAACAGAAGGTGCTTTACATTCAATTAAAATCTCGGGAGTTCCATTAGTATTAAACACCACAACATCAGTTCTTTTTAGTAAAGAGTTTATTTTTAGTTGTTTTTCAACAACTATTAAAGAAATTGGATATTTTTTTTCTTCTATCAAAAATAAAACAACGTGCTGACGAACCCATTCTTCAGGAGTTAAGACCACATATTTTTTTCTAATAATATCAAAAATAAGTGTCTTATTTTCGCTAGATTTGAGTCGGAATGAATACGATGGAAAATTCAGTTTTTGCATTATTCAAATGTAATGAAATCTTCTATTTTGTCATTCTTCTAAAAGCAGATTATAATTTTCATGAACGAAATCAATCAAATCGTTTCAGATATTAAAAGTGGACTTATCAAACCTATCTATTTTTTGATGGGAGAGGAGCCTTATTATATTGATAAAATCTCTGATTTTATTGAAGAAAATATTTTAGATGAAGCAGAAAAAGGTTTTAACCAAACTGTCATGTATGGGAGAGATGTTTCTATAGAAGACATTATGGGTTCGGCTAAACGTTTTCCTATGATGGCAGAACGTCAAGTAATCATTATTAAAGAAGCGCAAGATTTAAGTAGAACCATTGAGAAACTGACTTCCTACGCAGAAAACCCACAACCTTCAACTGTTTTAGTAATCAATTACAAGTATAAAAAACTAGACAAACGAAAAAAATTATATAAAGCTATTGATAAAATTGGGTTGATATATGATAGTAAGCGTTTGTATGAAAATCAGGTTTCTGGTTGGATTAGAAGAGTTTTAGGTGGAAAAAAATATCAAGTAGAACCAAAAGCGGCTCAAATGCTAGTTGAGTTTTTAGGAACAGATTTAAGTAAAATTAATAACGAATTAGAAAAACTAACTACCATACTTCCAGCCGGATCTATTATCACACCAGAACATATAGAAGAGAATATTGGAATTTCTAAAGATTTTAACAACTTTGAATTAAGAAAAGCCATAGGAGAGAAGGATGTATTCAAAGCAAATCAAATTATCAATTATTTTGCTCAAAATCCAAAGAACAATCCTCTAGTAATGACAATTTCTTTGCTTAATAGCTTTTTTACGCAAGTATTAATGTATCATGGTTTGCAAAATAAATCTAGAGATCATGTTGCAAAAGCATTAGGAATTAGACCATTTTTTGTAACGGATTATATTACTGCATCTAAAAATTACCCAATGCGTAAAGTCGCACAAATTATCGCTTTATTACGAGATGCTGATGTGAAAAGTAAAGGAGTTGGTGCAAGCCAATCTAATGGAGATATTTTAAAAGAGTTACTTTTTAAAATTTTGCATTAATTTTTTTAATTATATTTATACAAAACTAAATCTATAAGACTAAACATCTTTACTTACTAAGAGTTAATTTAAATTCCCCCTATAATGATTACTCAAAATCCCCCCAAAAGGAATAAAAGGCCATGGCCTCTTTTATTCGGACTACTTGCAATTAGTATTGCATTATTTTCTTATTTAAATCAAAATACTGATTTAGAACGACAAGAACTCAAAATTAAAATTTTAGAAAAAAAGCTAGAGCAATTGGTTGAAATTAAACCAGATACTTCTACACAATTCTATTCCCAAGAAAACGGAAAAGGATTGCTTTGGTATGCTAAAGTTAATGATCGTCTCCTTTTTTATAATACAGAAGGGAAACATCCAATTACAGGTGAAGATTTATTGCTGGTTTCAGAAGATGTGATTGCATCCTATAATAATAAAGAAGAAATAGTTGAAGAAAAACCAATAGTGAATAAATCTTCTGATAATGTTAAAGGTAAAGTGATTAAAAAGAAAAAAAAGAAAGTTGTTAAAAAGAAAAAGGCTAGAGAATCTATTTGGAATACCCATTTAATAAATGAAAGAAATAGAGATGAAGTAAGCCTATTTACGTTCAATGAATCTGACAAAATAGACACTTTGTTAACAAATAGATTTAAAGAAGAATTTGAAAAGAAGGGTTATTTTATTACTCCAGAGATTATATTTTCTGATGTGATGACACCAGAAATTTCCACTAATTTACAACGTAAAAACATAGATCATTTTAAAGGTAACTTAGTAAAATACACAGATTATATTTGTATTGCTAAAGCAACATACTCTTATTCTCAGAATATTTATCGAGACGATTTTCTAGATTGTAAAATGAATGTTGAATACTATATTTATTCATCAGAAACCGGAGAAGTTTTATTATCAGAAAAAGACAAAGTAATTGGTTCTGATCAGAATAAAGAAAAATCAAGGCAAAGAGCAATCGAGAAGTTTGTACTATAAAATAATTATTCTTTAATAGCTTTATCCGCAACAATTCTATCTTTTCTATTAGCAATTTCCCATGCGGTATAAAAAATTAAACGAGCTCTATTTTCAAGTTGTTCGTAATTAATTTTATCAGAAGTATCGGAAGGTTGATGGTAATCGGTATGTGTTCCACTAAAATAAAAAATAACTGGAATATTAAATTCTGCAAAATTATAATGATCTGATCTGTAATAATATCGATTTGGATCATCATCATAGTTATAAGAATAATCTAATGATAGGTTCAAATATTTTTTATTTACAGTTTCTGAGATATCATGCAATTCTGTACTTAATTTATCTGAACCGATTAAATAGATATAATTAGGATTTTTTTGATGTTTTACATCAATACGACCAATCATGTCGGTGTTTAAATTTGCAACGGTATTCTTAATCGGAAAAATTGGATTTTCTGTATAGTATTTAGACCCTAATAAGCCTTGCTCTTCGCCAGTTACATGTAAAAATAAAATAGAACGTTTCGGTCCTTTTCCATCTTCTACAGCTTTTTTAAATGCTTGTGCAATTTCTAAGATAGCGACAGTCCCAGAACCATTGTCATCTGCGCCATAATTAATAGCCCTAGTATATGCTCTTCCTAAGTGGTCTAAATGAGCAGAAATAACAATAATTTCATCTGGTTTTTCAGATCCTTTAATAAAAGCAACTACATTTTCAGAATTATTTAAACCACCTTGTCTGCTTAAAGGGTTCATAAAACTAGCAGGAACTATCTGAAAATAATTATTGTTTTCTTGTGGTGATTTTATGCCTTCTTTTGAGTAAAAATCTCTCAAGAAGTTAGCTGCTTTCTTTTGACCAGCTTCTCCTGTTTTGCGACCTTCAAATTCATCAGAAGCAAACGAAGTTAAAAGCACATTTAATTCTTTATAGGTTATTGTTTCTGCATATTTAAGAGCGATGTCTTTATTTTTCCTTTTCGATTCTTGGGTTAAGGCACAAGAAGAAATAATTAAAAATATTATAGCAAAAACTATTTTTTTCATTGCGATAAAAATTAATTTTTCTTAATGATAAATTGTTCTAATGAGGTATTGAAATTTACAATGTCAGAAGGAAATAGAGCGTTAAAAGAATCACTAGCAATCAATTCATCTTTGGTTCCACTAATCACATTGTTTTCAGTTAATAAAATAAGTTGATCTGCAGCATTAATCGCTAAATTTACTTCATGAGTAGTAATGATAATGGTCTTTTTAGTTTCTTTAGAAAGTTTTTTTAATAATTGAAAAATTTTAATGGTATGATGCATGTCAAGATGAGCGGTGGGTTCATCTAACATAATTATTTTGGTGTCTTGTGCCAAAGCTCTAGCAATTAAAACACGTTGTAATTGACCATCACTCAATTCGTGAAAATGTTTTTGCGCCAAATCATCTGTTTCGGTCAGTTTAAGAGCAGAAGTAATTCGTTCAATATCATTCTCCTGTAATTTACCAATCCAATTGGTATAGGGTTGTCTTCCTAAAGCCACGAGCTCAAAGACAGTTAATTGACTTTCAGGTAGTTTTTCTGTTAAAACCAAACTGATGGTCATTGATAACTCTTTCAAACTATACGATTGTATCTTTTTTTGTTGTAAGAATACATCACCGGAAATTGGCTCCTGTACTTTGGTAAGTGTCCTTAGTAGTGTAGATTTTCCAATTCCGTTTTTCCCTAAAATGGTCACAAATTCCCCAGCTAATAATTGAAGATTAATATCCTGTTGAATAATAGCAACTGATTTGTTTTGCTGATATCCAACAGCAAGACTTTTAGTTTCAAGTATGTTTTTTTTTATAGACATACTTATATATAAATTTTCTTTTTTCGAATAAGTAACCAAATGACAACCGGTGCCCCAAATAATGAAGTTACGGCGTTTATAGGTAATGTAAATTCACTGGTTGGTAGTTGAGCTATTAAATCACAAACTAATAAGACAATAGCTCCTAAAATAGCGACTGCCGGAAGTAGTGTTTTATGATTAGAAGTTTTGAAAACTAATTTAGTAATATGAGGAACCGCTAAGCCAATAAAAGCAATCGGACCAGCAAATGCTGTAATTACTCCAGTTAATAAACTTGTGATCAGTAAAATTATAATTCGACTTTTCTTAATGTCAATTCCTAAGCTTTTTGAATAGTTCTCTCCTAAAAGAAAGGTATTTAAAGGCTTAATGACTTTCAATAAACCTAAAATTCCAAGCAAATAAATAATGAAGAAAACAAGTACTTCGTTCCAAGATAAATTTCCAAGACTCCCAAAACTCCAAAATATAAATTGCTGAATTTTCTCAGCATCACTAAAAAATGTGAATACACTAATAATTGCAGAAGTAACGGTACCAAACATTAGTCCAATAATTAAAATGGACATGGTGTTTCGTACTTTGTTAGCGGTAACTAAAACTGCCATTAAAACTAATGCAGCTCCTAAACTAGATGCAATTGCTAAACCCCAGTTAGAAAAAGCGATAGTAGCTAAAACTCCTCCAAAAATACCTGATCCTAAAATTAATAAAGCAACACCTAAACTTGCACCAGAAGAGATTCCTAATACAAAGGGTCCGGCGAGAGGGTTTCTAAATAAAGTTTGCATTAATAAACCACTAATAGCCAATCCAGATCCTACTAAAATAGCAGTGATAGCTTTTGGTAATCTAAAATGTAGGATGATTAATTCCCAACTAGATTTAGAACTATTTCCGCCGAATAAAATGTCAATGATTTCATTAAAAGGAATAGAAACCGAACCAAAACTTATGTTAACAAGCAGCAAAAAAAACAACACAAAGGAAAGTGCAATAAATTGTTTTGTATATGATTTTTGTTGGATCAATTTATAAGGAGTTTAAAAATTGAACTAATTTTTGAATCGCAATACCACGATGACTTATCTTATTTTTTTCTTCAGAATTCATTTCCGCAAATGAGGTTAAAAACCCACTTGGTTTAAAAATAGGATCATAACCAAAACCCCCATTTCCAGATTTTTCTCTTAAAATTTCTCCTTTACAAATTCCTTCAAAAACATATTGCTGATGATCTAAATTTAAAACAATAGCCGTTCTAAATTGTGCTTTTCTGTCTGTTTTATCATCAAGTTCATTTAAAAGTTTGCTCATATTCTTTTCAGAATTACCATGTTCTCCTCCATATCTAGCAGAATAAACTCCTGGTTCTCCATTTAAAACATCCACTTCTAAGCCTGTATCATCTGCAAAACAATCATATCCATATTTTTCAGTAATATGATTTGCTTTTAATTTGGCATTTCCTTCTAAAGTAGCTTCGGTTTCTTCCACATCTTCAAAACATCCAATATCTTTTAAAGATAAAATTTCTATAGAATCAGAAAAGATTTCTTGAACTTCTTTTAGCTTATTAAGATTGTTTGTTGCAAAGACTAATTTCATTATTTCTGATCAGAATTCAGTATTATTTGGTAAAAGTAAGGAAATAAACTTGGTTGTTTTATGGAATAAAAAGTAAAAAAAATCAAAAAAACAACTATTTTGCATTTGATAATTAAAAACAGCAATCCCTTGTTAATATTGACTTGTCGTTTAAATGTCGGGTAAATGTAAGTCATAATAATTTGAGTAAAAGACAAACACACGTAACATTGTATGGAATTTAAAAATGTATTTACGATGAAACAACCAGATTTAGGTAAAAAGATCTTAGAGTTAAGAAAACAAAAAGGCTTAACTCAAGAAGAATTGGTAGAAATATGTAATATCAATGTAAGAACCATACAGCGAATTGAAGCTGGAGACGTAACGCCCAGAAGTTTTACGGTGAAAACGATCTTAGAGGCTTTAGGGATAGATGCAGGAACTTTTTTTGAAGAAAGTATTCATGAAGAAAATAAAATTCAACTTTCAGCTTCTGATAAAAGTGTACTAAGAGTAAGTTGGATTTCAGGAATCTTTGTTTCAATTACTTCTATAATTGGAATGATTATAGAATTTATATTAATTTCTGATGGAGATTTTTATAACAATGGATTGTTTTTGAGAATAGGATGGGGAATTCCATTTCTAATTTCTTTGTTTTTCTTTCTAAACGGATATAAGAAGCTTGGAAATATTTTAAATAATAAAACAATTGTCTCAGCTTCTTATGTATATTTTATTATTGAGCTTTTAATAGTACTGATAACGATTTCTTTTTCAATCTTTAACCTTAGTGATTATATAACAGAACTTTTATCAAGTGTTATAATTTTGATTTTGTTTGGTACTGCTGAGTTAATTCTTGGACTAGGTATTATGAAACTAAAAGACTATTTAGGTTCTTTTGCGCAAATTATTGGGATTTTAAAGATTGTAAATGGAGCTATGTTTATTAGTATTATTTTATCTCCTTTATCCTCTTTTTTATTGGTACCAGTATTGATAATGGAAATTATTCTTATGTATAATGCAGCTCAAAAAATAGGAGAATAACTACTCGTGATGGTAAGGTTCATTCTTAAGAATGGTAAAACCTCTATATAATTGTTCAACAATAAATAAACGAATCATTTGATGGGAAAAAGTCATTTTAGACAATGATATTTTTCCCATTGCTTTTTTATATACCGATTCAGAAAATCCATAAGGTCCACCAATTACTAAGACCAATTGCTTGATTCCTGAGTTCATTTTTTTTTGTAAAAAATCAGCAAAATCTAATGATCGAAATTCTTTTCCTTTTTCATCCAATAAAACCAATTGATCTGTATTTTGAAGTTTAGCAAGAATCAATTCACCTTCTTTTTCTTTTTGTTGAATCTCACTAAGATTCTTAACATTTTTAATGTCAGGAATCATCTCTAACTGAAAACCTATATAGTGTTGCAATCTTTTTTGATAATTCTCAATCAATTGATTTAGATTTTTATCATCTGTTTTACCAATAACTAGAAGTTTTATTTTCATTCTTCAAAATTACGATTATTGTCATAATTTTTCTCTTTTAATCGTATTTTAGCTTCATTAATACCAAAGAATGATCTCACCAGAACAATTTGAAAACGAATTAAATCTTATAATAAAAAACGCTTTTAGGGAAGATGTTGGCGAAGGTGATCATACCTCACTATCTTGTATTCCAACCAACGCCCAAGGAAAAGCGAAGCTTTTAGTAAAAGATACTGGTATTATTGCTGGTATAGAATTTGCCAAAAGAGTATTTCAATACATTGACAAAGATTTAGAAATAGAAACATTAATTGAAGACGGCTCTTCTGTAAAATATGGAGATATTGTTTTTTATGTTTCAGGAAAATCTCAATCTATTTTACAAGCAGAACGTTTGGTGTTAAATGCAATGCAGCGTATGAGTGCCATTGCTACTAAAACTTCTTTCTTTGTTGATCTATTAAAAGGAACCAATACCAAAATTTTAGATACTAGAAAAACAACACCCGGAATTAGAGCTTTAGAAAAATGGGCTGTAAAAATTGGAGGTGGAGTAAACCACCGCTTTGCCTTATATGATATGGTCATGATTAAAGACAATCACATCGATTTTGCAGGTGGAATTACCCAAGCAATTACAAAAACAAAAACGTATTTAAAGGAAAAAGGATTAGATATCAAGATTATTGTAGAAGCTAGAAGTTTAAATGAAATTGAAGAGATTCTACAAAATGACGGTGTGTATCGAATACTAATCGATAACTTTTCATTTGAAGATACAAGAACAGCTGTCAAATTAATCAATGAAAAATGTCTCACAGAATCATCCGGTGGAATCAACGAAGAAACCATCAGAAAATATGCAGAATGTGGAGTCGACTATATTTCATCAGGCGCATTAACTCATTCGGTGTATAATATGGATTTGAGTTTAAAAGCTTTAAAAAATAATGAGTAAAGAAATAGAAGACAAACTAGAAAAAATACCCGTAATTAATTTACTGGTTAGATTTGGAAAGAACATAAAAATTCCAGGTCTAGAAGGGATGTCGCTCTATGACGTCATAGAAATGTACATTATCGGTATTGTTGAAGGAGCTTTAACTACTCGTGCTGGCGGGATTGCTTACAGCTTTTTTATGGCAATTTTCCCTTTTATGCTGTTTGTTTTAACCTTAATTCCATGGATTCCAATTGATGGTTTTCAAGAAGGTTTAATGACCTTAATTTCAGAAATCTTACCACCACAAACTTTTGAAGCGGTAGATGCTGTTTTATTGGACATTATTAATAACAAACAAGCAGGCTTATTATCTTTTGGATTTTTAGTTTCCATTTTTTTAATGACAAACGGTGTTAACGCCATTTTTGGAGGGTTCGAATATTCGTATCATGTAAAAGAAATCAGAAATGTTTTTAGAGCCTATTTTTTATCAATGTTAGTGTCCTTAATTATGGCGTTTTTTTTATTAGTAACAGTTGCTTTAACAGTTTTCTATAAATTAATGTTAGATGCAATAATTAAGAAAGAATGGATAGAAAACGAAACACTTTGGTTGCAATTTGGTAGAGGTGCCATATTTCTATTCATGATTTTTACTATTGTTTCCATCTTATATAAATATGGTACTAAAAGTGGAAAACATTCAGGATTTTTATCACCCGGATTAATTTTTACAACCATACTTTCGATACTTACTTTTTATCTTTTTGGTTATTACGTCAATGAATTTTCTAAATACAACGAATTGTATGGTTCCATTGGAACACTTTTAATTCTAATGTTATTCATTTGGTTAAATGCCATTATTCTCCTATTGGGCTTCGAATTAAACGCTAGCATTTATTCTTTACGAAGAAAAAATAAAACGAATAAGACAGAATAGTACTTCGCAAGATTTTTCGGATATTTGTCCTCATCAATGAACTGTTAACAATAAACAGTTAGCAATAGGTAATTGATCAATGATAACTGATAACAGATAATTGTTTTATGAAACCAAGCATTCCAAAAGGAACTAGAGATTTTTCATCAACAGAAGTAGCCAATCGCACCTATATCATGGATACGATAAAAGTCGCTTTTGAAACCTATGGATTTCAACCGATTGAAACTCCAAGTTTTGAAAATTCATCCACATTAATGGGGAAATATGGTGATGAAGGTGATCGTTTGATTTTTAAGATTTTGAATTCAGGAGATTTTTTAAAGAAAGCAGATCAAGGATTGTTAAGTGATAAAGACAGTTTAAAAGTGACTTCTCAAATTTCTGAAAAAGCCTTGCGTTACGATTTAACCGTTCCTTTTGCACGTTATGTTGTACAACACCAAAACGAAATTATCTTTCCATTTAAACGTTATCAAATTCAGCCTGTCTGGAGAGCCGATCGCCCTCAAAAAGGACGTTTTAGAGAGTTTTTTCAATGTGATGCAGATGTAGTTGGAAGTGATTCTTTATTGCAAGAAGTAGATTTTGTTCAATTATATGATACAGTTTTCACCAATTTAAAACTGACAGGAACTACGATTAAAATCAACAACAGAAAGATTTTATCTGGAATTGCAGAAGTAATTGGTGCAAAAGATAAATTAATTGATTTTACCGTTGCTTTAGATAAATTAGATAAAATTGGCGAAGCTGGTGTTGAAAAGGAAATGTTAGAAAAAGGAATTTCTCAGGAAGCAATCAATAAAGTAAAGCCTTTATTTAAACTTTCTGGTTCTAATACAGAACAATTAGCTGTTTTAGAAGACTTGCTTTCTTCATCCGATGAAGGGAAAAAAGGAGTAGAAGAGTTGCGTTTTGTGATTGATTCTGTCAACACATTAGGATTGCAATCAGCTTCCTTAGAACTCGATGTAACGTTAGCTCGTGGATTAAATTATTATACAGGAGCTATTTTTGAAGTTTCAGCACCTAAAGGAGTCGATATGGGATCTATTGGTGGCGGTGGAAGATATGATGATTTGACAGGGATTTTCGGATTAAAAGATGTGAGTGGAGTAGGAATCTCTTTTGGATTGGATAGAATCTATTTAGTCTTAGAAGAACTTGGATTGTTTGATTCTGTTGCATTGCCAAAGCCTAAAGTGTTGTTTTTAAACTTTAAGGAAGAAGATAACCTAACTCAATTAAAGGCGATTAAAGCGCTGAGAAAAGTAGGAGTCAAATCTGAAATTTATCCAGACACAGCTTCTAGCAATAAGCAGCAAAAGAAACAATGGAAATATGTTTCAACTCGTGGAATAGCATTTGTAATTTCTGAAATTCAAAACGACCAATTCATTTTAAAAGATATGAGCGACAGTTCTCAAACGGTTTGTACTTTAGAAGAATTGATTATAAAAATGCAATAAACATATACGTTAAAGTCGTAAATTTGCAAACTAATTTTAATACTCAGAAAGCAACTGATGAAAATAAATGAAGATAGATTAGAAGAGTTGGGAGAGAACCATGTAGGAACCTCCGCTAAAACCCCTTTACGTGCTGATGCATTTGACATTTCTGATGCTGAAAAAATTGAAAGAATTCAAGAAAGTGTTAAAGATATTTTAACCACTTTAGGAATGGATTTAGAAGACGATAGTTTAAAAGGAACTCCGAAAAGGGTTGCTAAATCTTTTGTGAACGAATTGTTTATGGGATTGAATCCTGCAAACAAGCCCAGTGCTTCTACATTTGACAATAATTATAAATATGGTGAAATGCTTGTTGAGAAGAATATCGTTGTGTATTCTACTTGTGAACATCATTTATTGCCAATAGTTGGTAGAGCACATGTTGCTTATATTTCTGATGGAAAAGTAATTGGTTTGTCTAAAATGAATCGTATTGTAGAATATTATGCGAAAAGACCACAAGTACAAGAACGTTTAACCATGCAAGTAGTACAATCAATGCAAGAAGCTTTAGGAACAGATGATGTTGCCTGTGTGATTGACGCAAAACACTTATGTGTCAATTCAAGAGGAATTAAAGACATTGAAAGTAGTACGGTAACTGCTGAGTTTGGAGGGAAATTTAAAAATAAAGATACCAAACAAGAATTTTTAGATTATTTGAAAATGGATTCAGATTTTCAAGGATTGTAAAAATCTATAGTAGATAAAATAAAAAAGCCGCTTTTAAGCGGCTTTTTTATTTTAAGTATTCTTTACTTTATTCTTTAGTTATTTATTAAGACCCATTCACCTTTTTCTATTAAGGGAATTGCTTGTTTAAACTTGACTTCTTTTTCTTCACCACTCATGATGTTTTTAATAGTAACACGTTCGTTTCTACCAATCTTTGGTTGTTCTCTTACAATGGTTTCAACAGGTTCTGTTTGTTGTTGACGAGACTGACTAATAGCTTGCTCAGTAGTGTTTTGAACATCAGCTTTACTCAAATTTAATTTCTGTCTTGTTTTTTGACGTTCTTCAGATATTTGTTCGTTTGCCTGATTTGGTAATTCACCTTTAAATAAGAATGATAAGACTTCACGATTTACTTTATCTATGGTTACTTTAAACAATTCAAAAGCTTCGAACTTATAAATTAACAAGGGATCTTTTTGCTCGTAAGATGCATTCTGAACCGATTGTTTTAAATCATCCATTTTACGTAAATGATCTTTCCAGTTTTCATCAATAATTGCCAACGTAATATTTTTCTCAAAATCTGTAGCTAATGATTTTCCTTTGGTTTCATATGCTTCTTTTAAGTTGGTAACAACTTGAAGCGTTTTAATTCCGTCTGAAAAAGGAACTACAATACGCTCGTATTTATCACCCTCATTTTCATAAACGTTTTTAATTACAGGATAGGTGAGAAGTGCATTTCTTTCAACTTTCTCTTTGTAATGTTGTGTAATTACATCGTATAGTTTGTTTGCTAATTCTTGCTCAGATAAAGAATTGAATTCGTCTTCACTAAACGGAGAGGTCATCGAAGTAAATCGAATTAACTCAAACTCGAAATTTTGAAAATCTTTAGCGGCTTTATTTTGATTAACAATCGCTTCACATGTTTCAAAAATCATATTTGCAATATCTATTTGCAAACGGTTTCCGTCTAAAGCATGTCTTCTTCGTTGATATACAAACTCACGTTGTGCGTTCATGATATCATCGTATTCTAACAATCGTTTACGTATCCCAAAGTTATTTTCTTCAACTTTTTTTTGTGCTCTTTCAATAGATTTAGAAATCATAGAATGCTGAATTACTTCACCTTCTTTTAATCCCATTCTATCCATCATTTTAGCGATTCTATCAGAACCAAACAAACGCATTAAATTATCATCCAATGCGACATAGAATTGAGAAGAACCAACATCTCCTTGTCGTCCGGCTCTACCACGTAATTGTCTATCTACACGACGAGAATCATGTCTTTCTGTACCAATAATAGCTAATCCTCCAGAAGCTTTTACTTCATCCGACAGTTTAATATCTGTCCCACGACCGGCCATGTTTGTTGCGATGGTCACAACTCCAGGGTTACCAGCTTCTGCAACTACATCTGCTTCACGTTTGTGTAATTTTGCATTTAAGATATTGTGTTTAATCTTACGCATTTGTAACATTCTTCCCAATAATTCAGAAATTTCAACAGAAGTTGTTCCGACTAAAACAGGTCTTCCTTGCTCAACTAATTGAACTATGTCTTCAATTACAGCATTGTATTTTTCACGCGTAGTTTTATAAATAAAATCTTGTTTATCGTCTCTTAGTAAAGGCCTGTTTGTAGGAATTTCTACAACATCTAATTTGTAAATTTCCCAAAGTTCACCTGCTTCAGTAATCGCAGTTCCTGTCATTCCAGATAACTTACGATACATTCTAAAGTAGTTTTGTAAAGTTACTGTTGCGAAAGTTTGTGTAGCGTCTTCAATTTTCACATTCTCTTTTGCTTCTATAGCTTGGTGTAATCCATCTGAATAACGACGACCGTCCATAATACGACCTGTCTGTTCATCAACAATCATTACTTTGTTGTCTACAACAACGTATTCTACATCTTTTTCAAATAAACTATAGGCTTTAAGTAACTGATTCATGGTGTGAATACGTTCACTTTTTACACTAAAATCTTTGTATAAGTTTTCTTTTAGTTCTGCTTTTTTCTCGGGAGTTTCTTCTAAAGCATCAATAGTTCCAATTTCTACCCCTAAATCTGGTAAAACAAAGAAATCCTCATCACTTGTATTGGTAGATAAAGCAGCGATTCCTTTATCTGATAAATCAATAGAGTTACTTTTCTCTTCTATTACATACCATAATTCAGCATCTACTTCTGGCATCAATTTATTATTATCAGCCATATACATATTTTCTGTCTTCTGTAAGATTTGTTTGATACCTTCTTGAGACAAGAATTTGATTAACGCTTTATTTTTTGGAATTCCTCTGTAAACTCTTAATAATAAAAATCCACCATCTTTTGTATTTCCTTCAGCGATTAATTTTTTAGCTTCTGCTAAAACACCTACTAAATATTTGTTTTGTTGCGTAACTAAATCACTTACCAAAGGTTTTAACTCATTAAATTCGTGACGATCTCCTTGTGGAACAGGTCCTGAAATAATTAATGGCGTTCTAGCATCATCAATTAATACTGAATCTACTTCATCAATAATTGCATAATTAGGTGCTCTTTGAACTAAATCTTCTTTTGAGCTAGCCATGTTATCACGCAAATAGTCAAAACCAAATTCATTATTGGTTCCGTAGGTGATATCTGCGTTATAGGCTTTTCTTCTTTCTTCAGAATTTGGTTGATGAAAATCGATACAATCGGTACTTAATCCGTGAAACTCAAACATTGGAGCCATCCAAGCTCTATCTCTTTTTGCTAAGTAATCATTTACGGTAACTAAATGAACTCCTTTGCCTGTTAGAGCGTTTAAATAAACAGGTAGGGTAGAAACCAATGTTTTTCCTTCTCCCGTCATCATCTCTGCAATTTTACCTTGATGTAAAACAGATCCACCAATTAATTGTACATCATAGTGAATCATATCCCAGGTTACCGGTTTTCCAGCAGCATCCCAAGAATTTTGCCAAAATGCCTTTTCACCTTCTAGAACTACATGTTCTCTTGTTGCTGATAGCTCTCTGTCAAATGCAGTTGCGGTTACTTCAACTTCTTCGTTATTTACAAAACGTTTAGCAGTTTCTTTTACAACAGCAAAAGCTTCTGGCATAATTTCGTTTAAAACAGCTTCTGAAGCTTCGTATACTTGATCTTTTAATGAATCTATTTCTGTAAAAATATCTTCTTGTCTATCAATTTCGGCATTTTCAGCTTCTGTTTCTAGTTCTGAAATTTTATCATTAAAGGCTTTTGTTGCTTCTGCTATTTTTAGTTTGAATTCACTAGTTTTTGCTCTTAGTGCATCATTAGATAAATCAGCTAACGAAGCTTCAAAAGCATTTACTTGTGCTACAATTGGTTGTAGTATTTTTAAGTCTTTTTGTTGTTTGTCTCCAACAAATATTTTAATTACTGAATTTAAGATACTCATTCTTTTTGGTGTGTTTTGTCTTTACTTTTTTTACTAAACTAAAGGGCTCTAAAAGTAAACAAAAAAAAAGCCTCGATAGAGACTTTTTTTGGTTGATTTTATTGTGTTTTTTCAATATTCATCTTCATTCCAAAGATAATCTTCTTCGGTCGGATAATCTGGCCAAATCTCTATGATGGAATCATACGCATCACCTTCATCTTCAATTTCTTGTAAATTTTCAGCTACTTCAAGAGGTGCTCCGGTTCTAATAGCATAGTCTATCAACTCATCTTTTGTTGCCGGCCAAGGTGCATCTGCTAAATAAGATGCTAATTCTAAAGTCCAATACATTTCTATTAGGATTTAATTTTCTGCAAAAATAAATTTTTTACTGAAAAAAGCAAGTTTTTTTCGAAATATATATTAATAAAAAAAGAACTTAGTTATAATTTCTCTGGAATCCATTTAACTTCCTGAGCTGATAAGTCTTGTGACAACTTCCGTGCCAGTACAAAAAGGTAGTCAGAAAGTCGGTTTAAATAGGTTAAAACGTCTGGATTTATTTCTTCTTCTTCACTTAAAGAAACTGCTAATCGCTCGGCTCTTCTGCAAACGCATCTTGCAATATGACAGAATGACACCGTTGTATGTCCTCCAGGAAGAATAAAATGGGTCATTTGAGGAAGTACAGTATTCATTAAATCGATTTGATCTTCTAAAAACAGAACAGATTCCTCATTAATTTTGAGAATATTTAAACGTTCTTTTCCACTTTTTAAAGTTTCTTTTTCAATCGGCGTAGCTAACATAGATCCTAAAGTAAATAAATCATGTTGAATTTTTATTAGAATGTTTTTAGTATTCTCATCAATTGCTTGATCTTTTACTAATCCGATGTATGAATTTAGTTCATCAATTGTTCCGTATGATTCTATTCTTAAATGATGTTTAGGGACTCTAGTTCCTCCAAATAAAGCTGTTGTGCCTTTATCGCCTGTTTTTGTGTAAATCTTCATAAGGCAAATTTACATTTTTATACTCTGATGATAAAATGTTCTTTTTGTTGTTCTTTTCTAAAGAAAACAAATCCCCATTGATAAGTATCAATGGTTACTGTTACTTTTGGGTGATTTTTAATTTCTTCCCAAGCTTCTTCCATTTCTTTATTCCAATGGATATCATCAAATAATAAAACTGAATTGTTATTTATAGAATTTAGACTTAATTCAAAATATTTTAGTGTCCCTTTTTTGGTGTGATTTCCATCAAAATAAATAAAATCGAAGATCTTATTTTTGAGTACTTTTGGTAAAGTGACTTCGAAATTTCCAATCACTAATTCAATTTTTTTAAAGTTATGTTTTTGAAACATCTCATTAGCAACTTTAGCCGTTTGCTCACAACCTTCTAATGTGGTTATTTTAGCGCTTGAATTGGCTATGGATAATATTGAAGTACTTAAGCCTAGTGAAGTACCAATTTCTAATATATTATTGGGTTTAAAGTACTGAATTAGCTTTAATAATAACTTAGCTCTTTTATTTGAAATTCCAGCATGTTTAGCAATTTTAGATATTTTTCTTTTGTTAGAAGAAAATATTTTTGATCCAGCGCCTAAATCTGTAACCTCAATTTTTGAGTTATTTAAAATGAGTTCTTTTTTGTAAGAATTAAATTCTTTTAACTTATTTTTAATCAGTTTTTTATTGAAGCATCTGGTAACTAAATTAAATACAAAAGGAGAGTGAATTCCATGCTTATTTTTGGAATTTAAAATAAATCGTAAAAGTGATAAAAGTTTAGAATACAATTTGTTTGGAATTAGTTTAACGAAATTAATAGAAAATTTATTGGGTTCCACTTATAAAATTTATATTTGTGTTTAATAATTTTATTTATTCCTATGAGAAAAATAATTTTTCTTCTATTTTTTCTGTCATTTTTATCCTCATGTGTTCCGAATAAAAATTTAATTTATTTACAAGGAGAGCCAGTTGCTAAGAAAGAAATTCATAAAATTAATGATGCACCTTATAAATTACAAGTTGGAGATAATATTGTAATTGATGTAAAATCAGATAATGAAGAGTTAATAAAAATATTTACTAGTGGAGGAGGTATTCAAGCATCTGCTGGTATTGTTTATAATATTGATAGACATGGAAACATTAGAATGCCAAGATTTGGAGAGATTAATGTCTTGGGTTACACCACTAAAGAAGTTAGACTAAAAGTTGAAGAAGAGATTTCTAAATACCTAACAGAAGATGTTGCTTATTTTGTAAGCGTAGCTTTAAATGGAATAAAATATACCATAATGGGAGAAATAGGAAGCCCTGGCCCCAAAGTTGTGTTTCAAAACCAGTTAAGTATTATTGATGCTATTACTAACTCTGGAGATATCACTCAATTAGGAAATAGAAAAACAGTTGAAGTATTGAGAATTACTCCCTCTGGTGCTGAAAAATATACAATTGATTTAACGAACATAGAAGCATTAAATTCTGAAATATTCTTTATCAAGAATAATGACTACATAAATGTAATGCCATTAAAACAAAAATCTTGGGGAACAGGTACTACAGGTTTATCCTCATTCAATACTTTTGTTTCTTTGTTTACAATAATTACTTCTACGATATTAATTATGAGAGGATTATAACCTATGAGTCCAAATTTTAAAGAGTCATCTAATAATAACCAAGATCAACAAAGTTCCTTTGATGTTAAATATTACATTTTTAAGGTTTTTGGATACTGGCAATTGTTTCTTGTTACTATTATTATCTCTTTAATTGTTGCAAGATTTTTAAATGGTTATAGAGCAAAAAGATACAGTTTAGATACTGTAGTTTCTGTTAAAGAAGAAACTAATCCACTTTTTTCCTCAGGAACTAATTTGACATTTAACTGGGGTGGTACTAGTGATATACTTGAAACAGTAAAAGTTATTTTAAGGTCTAGAACTCATAACGAAAAAGTAGTATCGAAACTTCAGTTCTATTTAGAATACTTGCAGGACGGTCAATATAGACTCGAAGATGCTTACGGTAAAACGCCTTTTAAGGTTAAAGTTGACACGAATAGTTTTCAATTATATGGTAAATTAATTAAGTTAGAAACTCTTGAAAACAATCAATTTAGATTATCTACAGATTTTAATGAAAGTGGAGTTAACAGTCTACTAAAATACTCTGGAGACTATATTTATAATTCGTATAAGACATCTGAAAAAGAATATTCTAAAACCTTTTTCTTTAATTCAACAGACTCTTCTACAACAAATGTAAAAACACCTTTTTTAGATTTAAACATATATAGCAATTCTCTAGATATAAAACCAAATCAGGTTTTTTACATTAGGTTTAGAAACTTTAATGGAACTGTTGGTTCTTATCGTGGAATTTCGATTGGTAATGTTACATCAGGATCTTCTTTATTAAGATTATCAATGTCTGGTGAAAATAAAAATAGGATTGTAGATTATCTAAACGAATCAGTACAAGTTTTATCAAGAGACAAACAAAAGCAAAAGACGTTATATGCTACTAAAACAGTAAAATATATTGAAGATTTATTTGAAAAAGAATCTAATAAACTAGCTTTAATAGAACAACAAAGAGGTGATTTTAAAAAACAAAATAATATTTATAATCTTTCAGATGAAGGGACTGAGATATTTTCTAAGACTAGAGGACTAGCTTTAGAATTAAAAAAAATAGAAAAAAATATACAAGAATTAGACATATTAGAAAGGTACATTAGATCTAATACAATTTATGAAGAACCAGTTCCTGTTCCTGCATATGTAGAGTTAGGTGATTTTAAGATTTCATCATCGATTAACGAGTTGATTTCAGAATCGGTTAAACTAGAAATTTTAAGAGGTAAAGTAAAACCGATACATCCAGAGTATATTAGTTCTACAAAAAAAATTGAACAGATTAAATTTAATTTGTATGAAAATTTCGCAAACAATAGAAAATCATTTAAAAGAAATAAAAAAGATTTAGAAAACGAATTAGCAGAATTTGATTTCAAGTTAAAACAATTGCCAGAGAAAGAACAAATACTTCTTAAATATGAAAAAGAATATGAGTTCTCTGAGTTTTATTATAGTTATTTTAAACAAAAGAAATATGAAGCAAGTGCTGCAGTCGAAGCAAGTGTTTCAGATGTAAAAGTTATAGATACTGCTTTAGATTTAGGTCAAGGTCCAATTTACCCTAAGCCATCATTTAATTATCTGGTAGCTCTTATGTTAGCTGTTATTTTTCCACTTTTTTATATTATTATAAGAGAGCTTTTAGACAATAAAGTACATACTATAGATGAAATAGAAAAAAGATACAACATTCCAGTTTTAGGAGTAGTTGGTAGAAATACAGGCTTAAATAACCTAGCTGTTTTTGAAAGACCAAAATCATCTGTAGCAGAATCGTTTAGAGCGTTGCGTTCAAATATTCAATTTTTATTTCAGAACCATACAGATGATAAAAGCGCAAAAACACTCATACTAACTTCTTCTGTAAGTGGAGAAGGAAAGACAATGGTTTCTATTAATATGGCTACAGTTTTTGCTTTAAGTGGAAAAAAGACAGTATTAGTTGGCTTGGATTTAAGAAAGCCAAAAATCTATACCGATTTTGAACTTAATAATGATGTTGGTGTTGTTAATTACTTAATTAATCAAAAAACAATTCCTGAAATTATTACAAAATCTAAAGTACCTAACTTAGATATAATATTATCTGGACCTATACCGCCAAACCCTTCCGAACTTTTATTAAGTGAAGCTTGTGATAAATTGATCAATCAATTAAAAAAGGATTACGATTATATCGTTATTGATACACCTCCAGTTGGATTGGTATCTGATGCTTTAGAGTTGTTTAAATATTCTGATGCTATTTGTTATGTAGTCAGACAAAACTACTCTGAAAAAGGAATGATGAAAATGATAGATAGTAAGTATGTTAACAAAGAAGTTACGAATATTAGTTACATATTTAACGACTTCAGTATTAAAAGTAAATACGGTTATGGTTACGGCTATGGTTATGGATATGGTTACGGATATGGTTACGGATACGGGAAATACGGTAATGGATATCATGAAAATGAAGAGCCTGAAACTTTGTTAGGTAAAATAATAAGCTTCATCAAGCCAAAAAGATAAATTTAGTTAAACTCTTTACCGTTTAAATATACTTTCTCTATATGATCTTGACCAAAACTATAAGGTAAAAAACGATAGGATTTTATTGGTTTTGTAATTATAAAATTTGCTAGTTTTCCTTTCGAAATACTTCCTATTTTGTCTGATAAATTTAAAGCAAAAGCACCATTTATAGTAGCAGCATTGATTGCTTCTTCTGGAGTCATTTTCATTTGTATAGTAGCGAGAGAAACAACAAAATTCATATTTCCAGAAGGCGTAGAACCAGGATTGTAATCAGATGCTAAAGCTAAAGGTAAATTAGCATCGATTATTTTTCTAGCGTTCGTATAAGGGATTCCTAAGAAAAATGAACAAGAGGGAAGTGAAACAGGCATGGTATTAGAATGCTTCAATATTTCTAAATCTTCATCTGTTAGTACTTCTAAATGGTCTACAGATAATGCATTATTTTCTACACTGACTTTAATTCCACCAATAGAATTAAACTGATTCACGTGAACTTTTGGAATTAATCCGTGTTTTCTACCAGCTTTTAAAATTTGATTGGTTTCTTCAACAGTATAATACCCTTTTTCACAAAATACATCAATATAATCTGCAAGCTTCTCGAAGGCGATTTTAGGGAGCATTTCATTAATAAGCAACGAAATATAGTCTTCTCTTTTATTTTTAAATTTTTCAGGAATTGCATGCGCGCCTAAAAAAGTCGCTTTAATAGGAAGTGAAAAGTTTTCTTTCAATCTTTTTACAACTCGAAGCATTTTAATTTCACTTTCTACTGTTAACCCATATCCAGATTTGATTTCAATAGCTCCAGTACCCATTTTAATAAGATCTAATAATCTTTTAGCGGCATCATCATACAATTCATCTAATGACTTGTTTTGTAGCTTCTTAGCAGAGTTTAAAATCCCGCCACCTTTCTGAGCAATTTCTTCATAAGTCAACCCATTTATTCTATCTACAAATTCTTCTTCTCTGGTATCTGCAAATACTAAATGTGTGTGACTATCACACCAAGTAGGTAAAATAGATCTATCTTTAATGTCAATTGTTTTATTAGCTGATATATCCCCAAGTGATTCCATCGTCCCAAAATCGACAATAAGATCATCTTCAATCAATAAAAAAGCATTTTTAATTATGGGTAAAACACTCATTTCTTTTCCAGAAACTTTTAATATAGAATTGTCTCTGACCTGAATAAGCTCTTTAATATTGATGAATAAAGTTGTCATAAGAATTGATTACTTTCGTGAAACAAACTTACATTAAAAAAAGAAAACTTCATGTTGTTAGAAAATGAATACAATCCCTATTTTAAGACTTATATAGATCCTTTCACTAAGAATGGTAAATCAATCATTGAGAATTTGATTGAAACTGGAAATCAATTGGAGGAGGTAGTCTCTAATGTACCTAAAGAAAAAGAGTTATACATTTATGCAGAAGGAAAGTGGTCAATCAAAGAGTTATTGGTTCATATTATAGATACAGAACGTATTTTTATTTATAGAGCTTTGCGTTTTGCTAGAAATGATAAAACTGACTTGCAAGGTTTTGATCAAGATGATTATAACGATAACGTTGATGCTAATGGAAGAGAGCTTAAAGATATTTTAGAGGAATTTAGAACTGTAAGAGCTAGTTCGATATCTTTATTTAAGAGTTTTTCTGATGAGGCTTTAGTAAGAACTGGATCAGCTTCAGGAAACTTAATATCCGTGAGAGCTATCGGTTATTTAATGTCTGGACATCAACAACATCATATTAAAATTTTTGAAGAGCGTTATTTGTAAAAAATGTATTTATGAAAAAGAATTTACTTGTCAGTTTACTTTTGATCTATTTACTTCCACTTTTTTCTCAAGATATCAGTAAGATGAATGCTGATTTCAAATTATCT
>TARA_R110001632_G_scaffold100033_2_pt1 | contig 40857 bp, 44 predicted proteins | sample TARA_R110001632 | Tara Oceans TARA_R110001632 (sample SAMEA4398266) | marine metagenome | biome: Polar Biome; feature: [SRF] surface water layer (ENVO:00010504); material: water (ENVO:00002006), including particulate matter (ENVO:01000060) such as... | depth 5 m
CATTCTAACATTGGTGGTTTTGCCTATTTTGTATCGGATGATGCACTCCAAATTAACCAGAGTGTGATTGTTGGGCACCGTATTGCAGAAAATACGGTGCTCTTCGTCTGGAAATTCAAAACAACTGAAAATGATTACTGAATTGTGTATTCACCAATAAGAAGCTGATTGTCCGGAATACTACAATTACCACCAATTCAATCAAGGTCGAATGACGACCCGCAAATGAAACAAACATCTCAGTAACGTTCAACACTCGACCGACCGCTTATAGGCTCTAAGCTGCCTGTCACCAAAACCCATCTCTATTTCTGCTAATGGCACTCAGACGACTTCAAGTGTTCTATAGTCATCATAGGTTCCAAAATGGAACGTATGGTGAACAATTTATACATTTTCAGTTATAGCTTTTTATGAAACCTTAATATTCCATTTGGGAACGAACTGCCTATAGTCTCAATTTGTGCAAAGTTGTTTGCACAATATTAGAAAGCCAACTACCGAGGTTTACTCGGTAGTTGAAACAAGACAGTGGAGTATGAGTTGTTAATACTCACTGTCTGGGCTGCCAAATTCTTTCCCGACAGGGCCACCCAAAGCCCCGTGTAAATTTCGTTTTTTGCACCAAGCAATCGCTAGACTATCGAACTCTTTTGCATCGATGGCTATCTTGACCTGATGAAATTGCTCATCTTTGAGGACTTGATATTCCTCTGGATTATCAATCTGAATCAGAACTGGATTTTGATTCTCATGGTCGAAAGTCATATCTTGATAGCCACCCACACTAGATTCGGGTGGGCAAAAAAACCATTCTTTAGTACTCATAATTATCCCTTGTTATTTATTGACGAGTCTTATCAGACTCGTCCGTTACAGATACATCAAACCCGCGTTGTCTAGTAAAAATTTAGAGGCTACTTCCAAGACAGGATAAACGTAGTAGACTCTTTTCCAGTATCTCCCTCATCAAACACGCCACAAATATCTGGATGACTCTCCGCGAATTTGATAACTCGATGATTGAATCTCTCGACATCTTTTTTATAACGACAGAATAAACGTATAACGTTGTTAGTTTCATCTGTAATCGCTCTCACATCGTTCATAGAGTCATCAATATTGTAATGGTAAGGGTCATCGAGTGGATAAGCATCACGAGAACTAAATTGTTCTTTTGCTAGCAACTGAACCGCGCTATCTAGATATTCAGGGTTATGTATTTTCAGATAATAGTGGCAGTAAGGCATAAAATTTCCACATCGAAATCTACTTATCAGATTCACGTTCGGGATTAATTTCTGTAACGACAAATTCACCATTTCGCCAGTAACCCAGTTCAAAATTTCCCGATGGTAGTTGTCGTCTCAAGCGATTTGGAACTTTCGGGTCGGGTTCGTATAATATATGACCCTGATGCAGCAGACTGCGGGATAACGCACTGCTTTGTGAATCCCGTGCAACTTCATCAGAAAGTTTTAATATATCAATTGTCTGAGATGCGATTTTTTTCATATTAAATTAGGTCGTTTCCTATTTCTCCAGTCAAACGCGCATGGAGCCTGCATTTTTCTACAGACTCCGGCGTGAACCGAATACTTAATCAAGTATTCTGGAACGATTCTTTAGAGTACCTGACTCTGATGCCTTTTTTGGCTGTAACTTCGTGATACGCCATATTTGAATTTAAAGCACCGCCCAGCATTAATAGACGTTGGGCCAGTTTGTAAACGCCATTCTTAGGATGATTTGGTCGCTCATGAGCGGATTCTAATTTTGACAGCGGAGTGTTTTGAATTTTAAAAAATTCAAATGTTGGTTGGTATCCCAGCACAATGAATTGCCTCGCAAACCGTTCTAAATAACCAATCATATAATCAATGTACCAAGGTTTGTTACAAACAGACAATTTTGTACTGGGAACTTGCAACCCCGTATCCCATTCCTCTACCCGGATTAGTATATTATCATCGTTAATATCACTGAATTTATAGTATGCGTAAAAGCTCTGCTGATATGTGGAAGTATGTAACCAAAGGTTTATCGGTCTCCCTGCGCTTTTCCAAGAACTTAAGGTATTTATTACTCTATGAGCCGAATTTTCTGCCCACCCAATAGATTGCATAAAACTATCAAAATTCTTTTCATATTCACTATAGCTATTTAATACTTGCTCTATTTGATAATGTTCAATCGCTTGGAATTCGTTGTTTACTATTAAGGCTAATAATGTGTCTGGCGGGTAGCCACCCGATTTATATGCGTTCCCCAGCTCCGCTTCGAATTTATCTAGCAAAGATCTGAATGACGATATTTCATCATCCTCCAGATAGTAAATAGGCAGTAAAAAATCTGAGGCTTCGTATTCTTGGTCACAACGACCATTTAACTCTGCCCAGTTATGGCATCCGTACATATGCGAAACGATAGTTTGGGCAATATTCAGCTTGAGTCCAAGTGATTTTTGTAGGGTACTTGCATGTGCTCTATTTTTAATAATCGAGGGGCAATACTTTTGAAAGTGCATTTAATATCTCCACCTTGCCGCCCATAATCACAAGATTTAGTGATATTAATAAAAGAAATATTTAATTAAAAATATTATAATACGCCGTAGTACTTCATCTATGGGCTGATAGGTCGCGTAAATAACCCTTGTTCTAGATTAGGCTATATTTTTTAATTTTTTTTGTCAATAATTTACTTTTTTTAGGGGGGATATAAAGGCTGCTGTATGTAATGCTTTTGCATCCCAAAATGCAGTTTTATGTTTTTACGGCATTAACTCAGGTATTCATTTAGGTACTTCTAAATACATTTATTTGTTACAAACGGATTGCCCAATCCTTGCGAAGCAATAATCCTTTGATTTCTAAGGCACTCAAAGTCATCAACAGTATCTAACCTATCCCAAACCAACATAAGCATTAAAATATCGTTACCTAACTGAACTCCATGACTATGCATCATATGCAAATAGACTCTTGCTACATTTCCTTTTACTGAATCAGCAGGCTCTGCTGTATCGGTTTTATAATCCACTTCGAAATCACATGCCCCATATGCTCTTTCTTCCCCTGTGATGTTGGCATATTGAAAATTAGAACGGTCGCCGTTTAGCTCACCTACGGCAGGGACAAGGTTATTAATATCATCGTGAGCTTTTTTAAAATCATCATTTAGTTTGTAAGCACAGTCTCTACCTGATAAAAATTTTCCATTTGATTTTTTACAGGCGGGAAATTTATCGGGGGTTTGCCATTCAGCCAAGTGACCACCAATTAAATGAGCAGGCATAACATGCTCCCACTCAATTCTGGTTGCTCTAACATTTGGTTTGCCAGAGCTTGAAACTGGTATGCGGGGTATATAGCCACATAATTCAGCCGAAACAAATGACTCTTTTGTGTCGCCATCACCATCAACATCAAACTTGTCATCAAATACAAAATCACATCCACAGTAGAACGTTTTATTCTGGTCAAAGTAGACTTCTTTTTCAGCTTTAGATTTAGCATTTCGAAACGAAGTGGGGTAGTCAGCGTCTGCTAAAAAAGAGAGAGTAATCAGTCCCAAAAGTGTAACTTTAAATAAGTTGATGTTTATCATCATTGGAGTTCCATAAAACGATGTGACTTGACCTTTATTGATTTGAAGGCTTAGAAGAATGGGAAAGATAATTTATCAATGATGATGTTTCAAACATGAGGTGTCTTTGTATCATTTTATCTCATTATCCAATCGGATTTTTGCCTTTTCGTATTGTCTTTGGCAGGCAATATCATCGGGGTGGCTACGCCAAATTTGAAAAGCTTGCTCAACTTCTTTTGCTATAGATATTAGGTTATTACTCTTGTTCATCGCAATACGTCCTTGTTACGTGCTCTAATTTCAAAACTAGTTGATAATATTTGAAAAGACAAAAAACTTACCATTACTATAATCTTGAATATTAATTGGTAGGAAGTATTAAGGTTAAGCAAGTGAGTGCAAATCGACCACCAAATGTTACATTAAATACCACTCATAAAATCACTAAAATTCTTAAGCGCTAAAGTTTGGCAAATTCATTTTCATTAGACTTTTGTTAGTTATCAGTAGATAACTCTTTCATTCCAAGGTCTTTCGCCTTTTTTTCTACGTTTTTCCTGAGATTCTCGAAAAGAGGGGGGTCTATTTCTTTAACGCAGTTGGAATAATAGTGCTCAGCCAAAGCCACAGCTCTATACGCTTTTCTTGATTCAAAATATTTTATTGCTTTTTGATAGAGATCTTTTCCGCTATCTACATCACCTAACTTGAACATTACTAACCCGGACGTTGCAAGATAAATACCTCTAGAATCCGGTTTTTCTGGGTCGATTTTTTTGGCGAGTAAACGCATGCAAACCTCTGCACTTTCCAAATCGTTTTTCATTAGTTTCGCGACGGTTAAGTTATTTAACTCTCCGAATGACATGTGGGTCTTGGGTACGCGATTTTCCGATAACTGTATGACAAAATCGGGGTCATTAAGTCCAACTAAGCTCATATACCCTGCATCTGAAATTGGGCCATCTGAGATTGGTTGAAAACTGAATAGTTCAAGCAGCTTTGCTCTACAATCCTCAAAATTACCTTGAACGTATAATTGATGGACATTTCCTTCTACCGTCAGAGCATTTCCATTGGGATCTCCGTTTACGCTAAATCCTGTTTTATGACAAAGCCATTTATATTGAGATAAGACGTTTTCTGATGGCTCAATTAGTGCAGATTTAAAATAGTCTTTTGCTTTTTTCTTCTTGCCGTTGTTATATTCTAAAGTTCCTATAGAGGCTGCAAGTTCAGACGAAAAAGCCCTTATGCCTGTATAACCATCTAGTAATCGTCTAGCCTTTGAAATATCAACACCACTTATGTCAAAAGCACTGCCTATAGCAATTGAAGCACTCGTAATTAATGGGTCTTTATTTAAACCACCGCTTTTTTTTAGTACCCACATGGCTTTTTCCGGCTCATCATTGTGCACAAAAAAACGTGCATATGATCTTGCTATGTAGGGGTGACCGTTGCATAGGTTCCAAGATATTTCCATGCAACGTTCAGCTTTTTCAGTCATGCCGAGTATAGTGTAATAGAAACCCAAATCGCACCAAGTCATGTAATCTTTTGGGAATTTCGCGACTATTGACCTTAAACGCGAGATTATCTTCCCGACTTCTGAGGGGCTATAAGTGTAGTAATTTTTGCTTTTATCGATGTGTTTAGTTTGAGGTGCTATAAGGTCTCTCGCGCCCTTTGGTAACTGTCCTTCTATCGTTAACAAAAACCGTAATGCATCGTCTCCATCCACATCAGAATATACCCCTCTTACTGTAAGCGAGGTATGCAACTCAATTGCATTTACGTAGTTTTTTTCTTCGTGCCAGTGACGTTTCGCTTTATCAAGAAAACTATCATTCTGATAATCAGAGGCTTTTTTAGGTGAAACAGACAGCGATGGAAATTGAAGAGACATTGCTTTTCTAGATGTGTGCCACCTTGGTATTAATTGCCGATTGTCCATCAATATAACGTTGTTCGACATCACACAAATCCTTTTATTTTAAGTAGTCTAAGAATACCGTTTATTTTACTGGTGTATCGACGCATATTGGCTCTTGCCCTAGTGTTATTAGCTTTTGGCGCTCCACGTTTCTTGTAATTTGGATGACACATTTCGGTTACCGTATTGGCTACAGCGTTAGCTATCTCTATGTCAAAACGCGCCTTGCATTCTTGATGCAGCCTGTCCATTAATGTAAAAAAAGCAGTTTCAAAAACGGGCAGCGCTTGATGATAATCCAACCTTTGAATTGCTGGAGAAATATGCAATGCTTCACTCGTTAAGGCTCCTGTTATCTGAACACCCATTAGGGTCTGATAGATCAAACTTCCAACAGCATTAAGGTCTGCTAAATATCGCTCATTAAAACTATTAACTTTAACTTTAAGGACAATTTCTATAGGAGCATAATTTGGGTCGCCAGCAAAATAATTTTGCGAGAATGGTGATTCACCATCCGAATCAATTACACGGCCTAAGTCGGCGACTTTACTTACCTCTTTTTCAAAATTTAATATGTTGGACGGCTTGATATCTTGATGTGCTATTCTTGCGCCGTGTAGTTGCTCTAAACCTATACACGTGTGCTTGATAGCTCTAAAAAAGCAATACCATCTATCCGGAGGCGAATTCAGGAACGCCTGTCTTAAATCGTTTTCTGCCCTTTCGAATACAATAAAATAAACTTCATCCAATGGAGGGAGTTGATTCTTAAGCCGAATCTCTCCCGCCGATAATGGAACAACTACTTTTGTCATATTCTTGTCTTTGCATTTATTAAGCACTTCTCTTTCAAATAGGTAATGGCTAGTTAGGTCGTTCATCGCCTTTAATCTATCTTGAAATTGAAATGCTCGGCTGAGATCCATAGCTTTTAAAAATGCGACGTTACCACTACTGTCCCTCACCAAATATCGCACGCAGAAATTACCGCCGGAGTGTTGCTTAGTGCTTATTTTTTCGAATATTTCCCAACCACAATCAGTCGTTAATCCTAGTAAATCATTTGCAGACATATTATTCCTTACAGTCCCATTTTACCGAGCAAAGCTGAGAGCTTCGCATCATCACCATGCTTGATGATGTCATGTACCATACCAATAAACTTATCCATGTTATCTGAGTCCTTCAGTAGAGTTCTGGCATTGACGTTTTGGTTGTTCATTGCGCTTACAACTTGCTGACGAACAACGTTATTCATTTCACCTTTCAGTGCTTGTTCACGACTATTTTTATCAATCTGCTCTATACACTTTGCGTCTTTTTTTACTTCATTTGCAATTTGAAAGTAGCAGTAATGGCAGAATGATTCTAGCGAAGTCGGTATGCTTAAAATCACCCCACAGGTCATTCGCTATTTGCCAGACGAAGTTCGATAGATTAGTGCTGTTTTGAGACATGTACTTTCCTTAAGGATTAATTTGGTGCCAAATTGATTCGGCGATCCATTTAATAGACGTTACTTAACGTCAATTTTAATTATTTATTTTCAGTTGAATTGAATAGTTCAGGGAAGTCAGACTTTGCTTTCTGCTCAAACCACTCTTTCATAGTCAAACCGTTTAATTTTAGCTTCTGGTATATTGCATTTTTGATGGTAGGGTCGAGATCGATGACGATCCGCCCTGAAGTTCCTACTGCCATGTTAGATACCCTTTTTACGTGATGTGACGTTACATTATATATTGTAGGCAACATATACAACATCCATGTCACTTAGCAAATGAAATACCTCTAGATAAATTTCAAAATTGTGGAGGTGTAAGATGGAAATTGTCGTTCAAAACACACTCAAAAATGTCGAAGATATTCGTAGGCGTAAAATAAAGAGCACAAAAATTGACACAATATGTCGATTTAATTAGTGTGTTTACATACAGTGTTTTGTCGAGGTGGATGGTAGATGTCAATAATTGGTTTCGCAAGAGTTAGCGCAGTTCATCAGGACTTATCTTCTCAAATCAGTCAACTGACTGAAGTGGGATGTGAAGAGATATTTTCTGGTAAGCAGTCAGGCGCTAAAGAGGAAAATCAAAAGAAACTTGATGAGATGATTAATTACATCAGAAAAGGCGATATGGTTTATGTTACTCGCCTTGACCGATTAGGCAGATCCCTTAAATCAATCCTTCAAAATATCGACTCAATTCATGAAAAGGGTGTGACGCTCAAGACGCTTGATGGCGCAATTGACACATCCAATGAATCCCCTCTTGCTAAAGCAACGATTTCCTTGCTTGGCACATTTGCTCAACTAGAACGAGATCTTATTTTAGACCGCACGAGTGAAGGTCGAGCAAGAGCTATGGCTGAAGGCCGAAAGATGGGTAGACCACCTATTCTGTCCGATGATGATAAAGATAAAATTCACAAAGCATTTAACCGAGAATCTAATCCTGATTCTATTAGCAGGCTATCCAAGAAGTATAGTGTTTCTCGAATGACAATAAGCCGTATAGTTAGGAACGTTTCATATGTCTGATCCAATGATTAACGTAAATAAGTTTCGCACTTGGAAAGCCACAATGGATAACCAATCTATATTTGAATATTTATACGCAGGCAATCTTAATAAGTCCTCCATTGCAAAGGCTTGCGGCTTTTCATCGGAAGCATTTAAATTGAAAAACGGTAATCGTCAGCTAATAGAAGAGTTTAATGCGTATCAAAATATCCTACGGAAAGATAGGGTTCTGCCTGAATTAACCGAAAGAGGCAAGAAGGTTGCGTCTGGCAAAGATTCTGTACTGTATGACCAAAACAAAAAGAAAGACTTTAAATCAACAAAACGAGCTTCAGAACTTGAAATCGAAAACACAAAATTGCTCGCAGAGAATGCGAGACTAAAGATTGAATTATCTCAATACAAAGATTTAAGTGAAACGTTATCAGAGTTGGGCGTTATACCTAAATGAATGATGTTCCCGATAGTAGTTTTGAATTTCGATGCACCAGAGTTTACCGAGCCGACAAAGATTATATTGCCTTTTCTGGAGTGCCTACTAATAACGCTCGTAAAATATCTGAGAGAGAGATCTACGTTGTAAATACAAATCCCGACACTGTGCCTATCATGCCTGTGGTTGGCCAGCATTGGAAAGTAAAAGGAACTTTTGAAAAGGTAGATGTTAGTCACGGTGATTATTCAGTAACGGAAGTTCGTATTAAGCCATCAGAATGTGAATGTGTATTGCCAACTTCATTTGAGGCAATCAGAGATTTCTTAGTCAAAGAATCTTGTTTCAAAGGGATAGGGCCAGATAAAGCTATGGCTCTTATAGAAGCGTTCCCCAAAAACCTCTTCAACGTCATCAAGAGCAAAGATGTTCAGTTATTAAAGGATTTGGCAGGCTTGACCCAGAAGTCTGCTGAAAGCTTAATTGAGGGTTTTGAAAAGTACAGGAACTTAGAACATGCGGCGTGGCTTTCAAAGATAAATGTACCATTACATATAATTCAGCGCATCGTTAAATACCATAATAAAAAGACTATTGAAGAAATTACCTCTGATCCTTTTCGCTTACTGCAATTTGGACTTCCATTTGATGAAGTAACAAATATCGCTAAAGAGCACTTCAAAATCGAATTCGATGACACAAGAAGGCTAGCAGCTGCAATAGATGCAGCCTTACAAAAAATTTGTGCGAAAGGGCATACTTGTGCATCCCGGCCTAATGTCTTAAAAGTACTAACCAAAATTCTTGGGCGCAAGAAATTAGCTATTAAGGCTCTAGATGTAGGTGTCATCCAAGCCTCTGTTATCGTGACTAGTGGTGATACTTTTCATCCGCTAGGCCTACTCGTTATGGAAAACGTGGTCGCCAAACGTATGCTGAGTTTGAATAAGATAACTGAGTGGAGTCATAAGCATGATGTTGTATTTAATGAAGTGACCAGCAACCTACCTTTTCCGCTCTTGGAAAGACAATTAGAATCCATTATTGGTGCAATAGAGCACGGTATTTATGGCATTACAGGTGGTGCAGGAACAGGTAAGACAACAGTCCTTAAAGCAGTAATGCAAGCATACAGAGGACTTGGTTACTATGTGCAAGGAGTTGCTTTGGCAGGTCGTGCAGCAATGCGCCTTCATGAATCAACAGGCTTTGAGTGCTCTACGGTAGCGAAGTTCTTACGTGGAAAAAGGCTTCAGGACGGTTTGTTAGGTGTACTGATTATCGATGAGGCATCAATGATTGATGTTGCTACTATGTACAAGTTAGTCATGCACATACCGAGCACTATGCGAATAATGTTGATCGGTGACGCTGATCAACTCCCGCCTATTGGTGCTGGGTTTGTATTTAGAGACGTTTTAAAGTCTGGAGTTATTCCATCTACTGAGCTTAATGTTGTAAAGCGAACAGGTGAAGGAAGCTCAATACCCACCTATAGCAATCAGATTAAGAAAGGCATTATTCCAGAACAGCTATCAACAAATGAAATCACTTATCATGAATGTGATGTGCGCAATATTGATAAGGTTGCAACCGACCTTATGGGAAAACACAAGAAACAAAACCCACAAATAATTGCGATGTCTCATCAGGGATTCAATCAAAGCTATGGTGGTGTTCGGCAACTTAATGAATATTGCCAGAAATCTCTGAATCCATTAGGCAAAAAACTGGTTTTCTCACTTGGAGACTTCAATCAATACCTCAATATCTACGAGAATGATCCTGTTATTTTCACGCAGAACAACTATGACGCCAATGTATGGAACGGCACAATGGGTCGTCTAACATCTGTCACCTCAAATGAGAGTGATTGTTACGGCCTCATAAGGACTGATGATAACTGTGATGTGCCACTGACAGAGGCATTGTTAGATTCAATTCAAGCCTCTTACGCAATCACCTTACATAAGGCTCAAGGAAGCCAGTTCGAAAGAGTCATTATCGTATTAACAAACAAAAAGATGCTGAGCAACTCATGGCTCTATACTGCAATAACGCGAGCTACAAAGCATGTTGATATAGTCTGTTCCAGAGAATTTTTATTCGAGGCGATATCAACTGAAGGAGAGGCTAAGACAAGAAAGACATACCTTGCGAATTTATTAGCTCAGTCACCGGAAAATACAAAAAACATAAATGGAGTAAGAAGTAATGAGTAATTATATACACAACGGTCATGTTGATCATCCTGAAGCCGCAACGCTGCGAATGGATCTGAATAATCCAGTTTTTCACCCAACATTCATAAATCAAACGCAGTATTTTGTTGTAGCAATTTTTGAATCGAATGAGGGGAGAGCATGGGATGAAGAGTGGGTAGATACGAGGGCGTATTGCGGAATTATTTCCGATATTCACGATAAAGTTATTTTGCATGAAGGATTATATTTGATTATGAAGAAAGGTGCTAAGCCATATAGCTTAGCGAAATGGTTGGTAGGAAATAATATCACCGGATGAACATCGTATGTAATTTTACTGTACATTAGAATGAATTAAAGATTCGTAAAATGCCCCCGTTAACGTGCAATAAACGTATACAGAGAGAGTTGAATTTATAAGGTTTATTCGGAAGGAACAAAGCGGGGCAGTAGCTTATTTTAGAGCTTCGGATTCGACTTCGTACTTGGCAAAGTATTAAATAGTAGAATTAATGCTAAATTAATCTTCGCTATGCCAACCCGCTTTTTTAAAATTACTTTTAACGTCAGGTGTTATTTTATGAAACTTATCGTTTAAAGTGTCAATTAATTCAGTACAATCTGATAATCTACAAATGGAGCGTGGGCATGAAGTTGACACTTTTAAGTTCAATTTTAAGTTTACAGGTCAATCGAGAACTAGATTTAGTTTACACTTTGATTTATGAGATGGGTTTTGATAACAAGTTTACACTTTTTTAATTTATTGTATTTTAATTTGCAAGTGATGCGTTTGCATTACCTTCTAAATCCTATGAAAAATATAGAGTTATGTTTTTTTTGGGTTGTTATTCACCCACCCACCCACATGTTGACAGTTATTAATTTAAGAATATATGGTAGTGGTAAAAGTACCGCCGTAAGCATCGTAAAAACCTGTATTGAACAAGCAGGTCACAGCCTGACCTGTACCCGCGAGCCTGGTGGTACAGCAATGGCTGAAGCCATTCGTGAATGTGTCAAAAAAGATTGGCAAGACGAAACGGTTACTACTGAGGCTGAGTTACTATTGATGTACGCTGCCAGAGCCCAGTTATTGTTTAACGTCATTCACCCAGCACTTAAAAAAGGAGACTGGGTACTAGGCGATCGCCACGACATGTCGTCTCAGGCTTATCAAGGCGGCGGACGAGAGATCCCGCAATCATTGATACAGCCCCTGAGAGAAATAACCTTAAAAGGTTTTACACCAGATTTCACTTTATATCTTGATGTTGAGCCCAATGAAGGCTTACAGCGCGCACGAGGTAGGGGTGAGCTTGATCGTATTGAACAGCTCGATATTTCATTTTTTGAACGTACCAGAGCACGTTACCTAAGTATTGCTCAGCAGGATCCACGTTGCGTCATCATCAATACCATGCAATCAATGGAACAAGTACACCATGATATTAAGCAAGCCATGCAACAGTTTTTGGCGGTTTAATATGTATTCTTGGTTACAGCGATCTTTACAGCAATTATATCAGCGAGCTGCCCAGCATAAATTACATCATGCACTGTTGTTAAAAGGTCTAAAAGGCATTGGTAAAAGTGATTTTGCTGAACAATTGGGCCGCTATTTGCTGTGTTCAAACAAACAAGTTGTTGCACAGACAGAAGCTGCACCGTGCGGGCATTGTCAATCATGCTTATTACTCAATGCGGGTAATCATCCTGATCTATATGAAATTCGCTCTGAAAAGCAAATAGGCGTAGATGCCATTCGTGAGGCGATAAAGAAACTGACGGGTTCCTCTCAGTTATCAGGGGCCAAAGTATTGGTGATCCATGATGCACATACCATGACCGAATCCAGTGCAAATGCGTTGCTTAAGACGCTTGAAGAGCCCACCAATAATACCTTTTTATTATTGCTCAGTGACCAAACTGAGCGCTTGTTACCGACGATATTGAGTCGTTGCGAGAAGGTAGCTTTACCAAGCCCGACCAAACAGGCGTGTATAGATTGGCTAAACCAACAAGGCTATGAAAATGTCGATGAGGCCATGTTACGCTTATACGGAGCTTCACCATTGTTGTTAGTTGAGAGGCTCGTTACCCCCCCTAAAATAAGCTATCAAGATGTGGCCCGTGGAATTGAATCCTTGCAAGCTGGGTCGGCAGACCCTGCTGATCTTGCTACTAAGTGGCAAGATGACGCCATTAATATGGTTAAGTGGCTGCAGATTTGGTTGCTTGAAAAATTGAAAAAAGGGCCTAACAATCCTGAGTATTTATGGCAGATGCATAAGCTGTGTGTCAGCGCCAATGAACAATTACGTAATCCTGGGGTCAATAAAACCCTAGTATTAGTCAACATATTACAGTCGATGGTAAAGTAACATTTTAGCGGTATTCAATAGCTCTTACCGCTAAAGCAGACTGATCAACTTTTTAAAATAGGAAAATTTCTTGTTTGTAGATTCACATTGTCATCTCGACCGATTAGATAAAAGCCCGCAAGAACTTGCCGAGGTAATCCATATTGCTCAGCAACGAGGCGTAGAACATTTTTTATGTGTATGCGTATCCGTTAATGACTTTCCCGCGATGATGCAATCCATTAAACCGTTTAATAATGTGTCCGCGAGCTGTGGTGTGCATCCGCTTCATCAAGATGAAGCATGCTCTTATGACGAATTGCTCGCCATGGCAAGCTCTGACAATATAGTCGCCATCGGTGAAACAGGTCTGGATTATTTTTACAGTGCTGAGACCAAAGATGTGCAGCTAACATCATTTGTCGATCACATTAAAGTGGCCAATGAGCTTAATAAACCTTTGATTATCCACACCAGAGACGCGCGCCAAGATACCATTGCATTACTAAAACAACATAAAGCGCCCACTACACGTGGCGTATTACATTGTTTTACTGAAGATTGGGAAATGGCTGAAGCAGCAATCGCCTTAGGATTTTATATTTCAATTTCAGGCATTGTGACCTTTAAAAGTGCCCAAGCACTGCAAGATGTCGTTAAAAAAATCCCATTAGAGAACCTGCTAATCGAGACTGATTCCCCTTGGCTTGCCCCCGTGCCTTACCGAGGAAAGCAAAATCAACCTGGTTATGTACGAGAAATAGGGGAGTTCATTGCCGAGCTTAAGGGCGTATCGGTTGAGGAACTCGCCCGAATAACAACCGAAAATTTTTACCAACTGTTCAACATCTCTAAAACAAGCACTTAATATAAGGAGCAATTGTGCGAAGTACTTAATGCTTCGCACAGCTTCGTCTTCTTAGGTTCTGTGCATTGCTAATTAATACGCTGCGCTGTGCATTAAACATTGCGCTTCGAATCTAAATCTATGGCTACACTTGGCTTTAATCAAACCGAACACAGGGTTGTTTGATTATGTCTCGATAACCGAAATACAGGAATAAGCCTGCGCTAAAGAAACAAACACCATTTATCCAATGACCGGTTAGGGGTATAAGACCAATAGCAAATCGTTGATAATATCCAGCAACAAGCAACATAAGTGCAATACCAGTTAAGCATTTAAGCCAGCCGCGGCAGTGATTTTCATTTTGAATAAACAAAGACCAGCCAATCATCACTAACATCGCCCCCCAGAATATTGCGATAGAGGGCAGGTCAAACACCACTTGCGTGACAGAGGATAATGCTAAAGCCATTGGCACACCCCAAACCGTCGCCACCCACGCATCATTAATAAAATCCCGTCCTTGACGCTTATTCAACCAGATATTCACGCCTGTTACGCTAACAATACACAAAGCGATACCAAGCAACACGTAAGCAACTTGAATCGCTACATTACCAAAATGGCCAAAGTGGACTCGATAGACTGAAAATATCCCTTGTCGTCCAGCTAAGCCGTCTGAAAAACCGGCTTTATTAATATATTCTCCATTATTGTTAAACCGGTATTGTTCAGCATAGATCAAGCGCTGGGGATGTCGCACACCAACAATTATATATTGCTCTGGCGTGCCTACATCTTCTACGGTGACATAAAACGGAACATAGCCTGACAAATCTGTATCGCGTTCTGCGTTGTTACTTGTGCTGTTATCAATTTCGTTATGCACCACGGTCGGTAAATTGATAAGTGCGTTGGTAATATTGGCAGTGTCAATAGGCTGTGACAAAGCAGGCTCACCAGAAAACACATCAGCGATAAGCGCTTTGCTATCACCATCGTAAAACGCCAATGAAAAAACATAGGCGAAGATCGTCGCTAATCCAAAATAGGCACCCGTAATGCCTATCATTAAATGAAATGGGGCTGCCCATACGCTTAAGCGATTATGTAAATCACGTTGCCTGTAAGGACTTTCGGCTTGAATTCGCAGTTTAAACGCATCTTTAAAGATACGCCGATGGGCCATAAATCCTGAGATAATCAGGCCGCATAACAATACACCGAATAAGCTCACTAATACCAAACCAATACTTGGCGGTAAATGTAATTCAATGTGCAAGTCCACCAGCAGGTCTTTCCAAGGGTGGGATTTTTCAATGCCTAGACTACCGTCTTGCAGAATAAAATGACTTTGAGCATTTGCAGTCACGTAGCCTCGAGGATATTCGTTTGTTGGTAATACCATGGTGACGTCATGAATGACTTCTCCCGCTGGCACTGTGCTAAGCGCTCGTTCGTATGCCTGTTGCAACGCATCTGGCGAAAGGTGGGTGTATTCCACAACAGCAGGTTGTTCCCAACGTTCAAATTCAGGATAGAAAACAGCTATGGCCCCAGACAAACAAATGATGTACAGCAATGCGCCACTGAGTAAACCCAGCCAACCATGCCCAGATAACGATTGACGACTGATACGTGTTGAAATAGAAAGCATATTAACTACAAACCAAACAATGAAAATGCGCTGAAACCAGCAAGAATACTCAGTAACACAAGAGGTCTTGCTTTTCGCCGAGAAGAAATAGTCCAATATGCAAAGGCGCCCCACAGTAAGGGCATGATAAGTGCACTAAGTACCATGGCGTTGACCTTATTCAATCCAATAAAACCGAAAATACTCATACTGATGAGCATCGCAGTCGCTCCCGCAAAAGGAAGGGCTAGTGCAAGATTGACAATATGTGTGGGTATATTCTCCCAACGATAGCGGTGCACAGTCACTCTATTAGACTTGAATACCGGTGACGCTAACGATGATTTTTTGTCGGTTCTCGTCTTCGTAATTAAGGGCTTGGCGAAAAAGCTATTATGTAAGCTAAGTGACCATGCGGTGCAGCAAATATAAAGCGCCACATAGACCAATGTAAACTCAATTCCATTATGTTCTTTCAATAACCAAGGGGCCGCTAAGAGCGCCGACCAACAAGATAAAACTAGCGCCGATTTGTATTTAAATTGGTACCGCCAGCACACATATACCAACAACACTGCAGTCAGCGTGTTAATGCCAACCAATAAAGACCAAAGCATTGATTGTCGTCCTTGAAAAAAGAGATTAATTACCATATGTTAGTGATAATCGTTATCATTTACAATTAATATCGCGAATTCACTTTCTTAATAAGGCAAATTATTACCGTGCAATAAGATCAGTTTAGTTTGCTAAAAAGCTGGAATTAGATTGTTTATACGTACACTGAGGCGAGGAGGTATTCTATTGTGTCCGCGTTGTTTTGCTTGAATAAGCCTATATAAATGCCGATCAACTCACTTTCAGCACGCTCATAAGCGCTATAAATCGTCACCGACTATAATCTTGAGTTGCCAAATGAGGGATAGCAACCATGCTGATACCCCGTTGGCACGTAAATCCTTATGAGATCAAAAGCTCGAGGTGACCGACTCTGCTGTTTCACTTAAAATGTCATTTACTTGTTGGGTTTTTTCATGGGAAGGTGTGCTCACCACCACAACCCATTTGCCTTCTTGCGTAGCCTCTCGAGTTTGATTTACAACCCCATCTTGGTCAGGTCTAAGAGAAACTAATCCCGCTAACATTAAACCGAAAAAGAATCCTAATACTGATAAAGCAATAGCAGTAAACACTGGGCTTGCCTGAGTATAGGCTGGGCCATAGAAAGCCAGAATAACAGCACCCAATAACCCCAGTATTATGCCAAATATTGCAAATGACAAATGAGCTTTAAGCATAAAAAGGCCAACCTTTTTATCGTTTTTTTCTAGCTTTTGATCAAAGTGATTGTCATGCGGTGCAACAAGTTTAGTCACGCTGCTTGTTAAACCCGAGCTACTAAGCACCGATTGTAGCCCCGCTCGCGCTTTAAATTCATCGGGATAAACTGCGCTTACTTTACCACTAATATCGTTGCTCATAATGCACCTCTCATTGGTTCAATATAGGGATGATGACTAATATTATGCTAAGTTGAGTCACCATTTCTTGAAGCCGTTACTACGTTAAATAGCCCCTTACTTTTTAAGGGTATGTTGCAAGCATCATGCCAGTTCACGATAAAACGTTAATAATTTGCCAAGCCATAGTCCGTCTGGTTGCTACGCTAGGCGTTTATCTCGAAGTAGACATACATTTTCACTTTGTTAAGTAGCACTCATTAGGGCATTTAATAAGCCTCAGAGTACAAGAGGTCGGTAAATTTTACTGACCTCTGGAAAATATTCATAACCACTTGATTAAATTTGTTTAGCTATAAACAAATCTTTGTTTGCAGATAATCAGCGTTAACCCGAATGAAATCGCGTTACCATCAGGCGTTATTGACTTTTACCGTTAAAATTTACAACTTGGCGCGTATTACGCTTATGGTTGCGTTCATCAAATTTCTTTTCCCGAGAGCGAATATGACAAACAATCACGATCAATCATTAGGTCTTTTTAAGACCGATAAAGGCTACGACGTAAGTGTGTGGGCACCTAATGCGGCAAAGGTTTCTTTTCGTGGCGAGTTTGATAACTGGAGTGAAAACGGAGTTTCTTTACAGGCGATTGATGACGGTATTTGGCAAGGCTCTATTCCAAACCTAAAAAATACGCAGCAATACCAGTTTTGTATTACCACGGATGCCGGTGACATATTAAAACGTAACGACCCTAGAGCACGCCTTTTAACGAATAGCGTTGGTTCTTCAGTGGTATTTGATGACGACTACGTATGGCCTGAGTCGGAATTTTCTATGGCTAATAGCAACACCCTTGTCATTTACGAGCTACATATCGGCACATTTAATTGCACTAACAAATCACAAGACCAACCCGGTACATTTGCCAGCGCAATAGAGAAATTAGATTACCTCGTCGAGCTCGGCGTAAATTGCATTGAAGTGATGCCGGTAAATGAATTTGCGGGTGATTTTAGTTGGGGTTATAACCCCGCTTATCCCTTTGCTGTCGAAGAAGCCTACGGTGGACCGACCGGATTGAAGGACTTGGTCAAAGAAGCGCACGCCCGCAACATTGCAGTGGTACTCGACGTGGTTTACAACCATTTCGGTCCGAGTGATTTACACCTTTGGCAATTTGACGGCTGGTCTGAGAATGATAAGGGCGGGATCTATTTCTATAACGACTGGCGCAGTGACACGCCTTGGGGGGATACCCGCCCAGATTATGGACGTCCGCAAGTACGTAAATACATTTTTGACAATGCCATGATGTGGCTTGAAGAATTTAGGCTAGACGGCCTGCGTATGGACATGATCCCTTATATGCGCTCAGTATCAGGCTCTGAAGAGCCGGGTGACTGTATCGAGGAAGCGTATGATCTAATCCGCTGGATTAATTCGGAAGTGAAGAACCGTTATCCAAATAAGATGGTGGTCGCGGAAGATTTACACGGCAACGACTTTGTCACTGATTTAACAGACCATGGTGGCCTTGGTTACACGGCCCAGTGGGACGCTGATTTTGTTCATCCCGTCCGCGATGTACTCACCCAACCTGACGACAACGATCGAGACCTATCCTTAGTTGAAAAAGCCTTAACTCGGAAATATTCAGGCAACGCATTTTCCCGGGTAGTCTATGTTGAGTCTCATGACGAAGTAGCCAATGGTAGTGCGCGATTAGCAGAAGAGATTGCACCTGGTAACGTAGACCAAGACTATTTCGCTCGCCAGCGCTCTGTAATTGGTGCAGCGTTAACATTAACAGCTCCAGGCATACCGATGTTATTCCAAGGCCAGGAGCTTTTAGAAGACTTGTGGTTCGATGATAAAGACCCAATCGATTGGTCGCGACTTGAACAATTCCCCCAGTTAAATCAAGCCTATAAAGCGTTAATTGGACTGCGTAAGAAATACACCAGCTTACACAGCGACAGCATTCAGATAATGCACCGAGATCACTCAAACAATATTTTGGCCTATCAACGAGGAAATACCGACACACATGCTCAAGGAAATCAGCACAATGCTGAACCACTGTTGATAGTAATCAATTTCAAAAATCAGCGTATCGATGACTATGAATTAGCAGATTTTGACAATCGACAATGGGAATGTCTTTTTAACTGGCAAAACGGCTTTCACCAACCCGAGCAGTTTTCGTTTAAGCACCGAGATGATGAACAGTATGGATTATTAAATATTGCAGAATATCAGGTATTGATATTAAAACGGGTTAACTGATCCCGTTAGGTTCTCTTAACAGGCGGGTTTTTCAATACATTGAAGTATTCCATTGGTATTGTCTTGCTCGCCTTGTTGAACATATTATTGTTAACCAAGGTCATTTTTATAGATAGTTAACCTCGGTAATTTTTACAATATCGCTGCAACGATTTCACATGCGTATGCACGCACCTTGCTCAGTCCCCTGTTTTAACTGGTCTTTGCCTTGGTGCATGGTTTGCATCTATTCATTTAAGAAACACCTATCCCATGTAGTGCATACGTCATGCTTGCCAAAGAGAATGATGAGGTGCTGAATTTAATCTGCTTTCGAAATCCAACAGTAAGGAAAACACACCATGCCTTCTCCCTCCAAGAAACATATTCTAGACTGGCCGCTAAGAGTATTCGCCGTGCTATCGTTTTTAATAGGATTGTACTTACTCATTGGCGGCCTATGGCTAATTTTCGAAAACGGATCGTACTATTACGCATTAGCAGGGGCAACTTTGCTGATCACCAGTACATTGCTCTATTTTAAACAGCGGTTAGGTTTATGGTTTTTTGCTTTGTTATTTATTGGCACCCTAGGTTGGACCGTTTGGGAGTCTGGTTTGGATTACTGGCGCTGGGTACCAAGAATGGGTGTCCCTGTTACGTTGGGCTTTATCTTGGCTTTATTACTGCCAAGTTTAGACATTTCTAAGCGGGCTAGCTTTTCATTAGCGGGGGCATTCGCTGTATTGTTTGTTGGAGCTTTCAGCATGGCTTTTATCCCAACTAACTGGACACATAATGCCCAAACCCCTCTAGCAGGTACGAGTTTAATCAAACTAGGCGAGCACAACGGCGTGGAGGATGTATCAGACGACGATTGGCCTGTCTACGGTCGCGATAACAATGCTAGCCGCTATTCTCCTGTCACTGATATCACCTCCAGCAATGTTTCTTCCTTAAAAAAAGTTTGGCAATACAGAACCAAAGACATTCCTGCTAAGCGCTATGGGGCCGAAACCACTCCGATTAAAATTGCCGACCGTTTATATTTGTGCAGTGCGCGTAATCAGATCATCGCTCTATCTGCACAGACGGGTAAAGAATTGTGGCGATATAACCCGAACATAGCTGATAAAGACATCCCCTATACAGCAGCTTGCAGAGGTGTGGCTTACTACAAGCTACCTGACATGAATGATGAGGCTGAGCAGCAAAGCGACGATAACCCCGCACTTAATGCTTCATTGCCTGACGCTGCATTTTGTCGCGAACGTATAATCAGCGGTACCCTTGATGGACGAATTATTGAAGTAGACGCTAATACTGGTCGCCCTTGCACTGATTTTGGTGACAATGGCCAGGTTGATATCAAACAGCATATGGGCAAAACGCCGAGTGGTTTTGTTGCTATTACCGGTGTACCTGTTGTTGTTCAAGGTGTGATCATTACGGGCCATCAAGTGTTAGACGGACAAAAGCGCTATGCGCCCTCTGGTGTTATTAAAGGGTTCGATGCTAAAACAGGTGAGTTACGTTGGGCATGGGACATGGTCAAAACTGATATTGATACATACCCATCACCAGGAGAAACCTATACCAGAGGTACACCTAATATGTGGACCTCTGCCACAGGTGACAATGATTTAGGCTTGGTTTATCTGCCCATGGGCAACTCATCGGCTGATTACTGGAGTAGCTCACGCAAAGAGGCTGAAATTAAATACGCCACGTCATTGGTAGCAATTAATGTCAACACGGGTAAGCCGGCTTGGTCATTTCAAACCGTTCACAAAGATGTATGGGATTACGACCTTGGCTCACAAGTCAGTTTAATCGATTACCCCTCCAAAAAAGGGCTGGTGCGAGCGTTAGTACTGACCAGTAAACAGGGTGAAATCTATATTCTTAATAGAGAAACAGGAGAAGCCCTTACTGGCGTTGAAGAACGCAAGGTGCCAACAGGTGGCGTCGCACCAGAGAAGCGAGCAAGTACGCAACCGTTCTCCACTTTTCATACATTAAGTAAGCCGGACTTAACTGCTCGCGACATGTGGGGCGTCACTATGTTCGACCAATTGGCTTGTCGGATACAATTTCAAGCAGCCAGTTACGAGGGCATTTATACACCGCCTACTACTGACCAACACTGGATACAGTATCCTGGTTATAACGGTGGGTCTGATTGGGGGAGCGTAGCCATTGATCCGAGTCGTGGAGTCTTGATCGCCAATTATAATGATATGCCTAACTACAATCGCTTAGTGTCTCGTGAAGAAGCCAATGAACGAGGCTGGAAACCAAGAGACGAAATGGATCATGATGATGGCGGTGCTGAAGGCGCTGGCGATCCGCAGCAAGGTACACCCTATGCCGTGGACGTAAACGCTGGGTGGCGTTTACCCTTTACCGGATTATTATGTAAACAGCCCCCATACGGTGGTATTCGCGCAATTAACTTAGAAAATGGGCAAACTTTATGGGACAGACCACTGGGTACTGCGCGTAACAATGGACCTTTCGGCATCGCTTCAGGCCTGCCAATTACGATTGGCACGCCTAATAACGGCGGCAGTGTGGTCACTAAAAGTGGTCTCATATTCATTGCTGCAGCCACAGATAACCTGATTAGAGCCATTGATATCAATACCGGTGAAACGCTGTGGCAAGACGTTCTTCCTGCTGGCGGGCAAGCAAACCCCATGTTATATCGCGAAAACGGCAAGAGCTATTTAGTCATAGTGGCAGCGGGTCATCACTTTATGGAAACACCACCGGGCGACTACGTTATTGCTTATGCTCTTGATGATTAGTTGTTTTGCTAATAGACCTAATTGCTAACAGCCATCCTTTACACAAAGGAGGCTGCGCTTAAATTTAGCTCAGCTTAATCAAAAACTACAAAACACGGGTGACAGTGGATTTAGCTTGTTGCTGTATATCGGTAGAAATATAAACTGACAGCGTTGACAAGTCTGCATGGCCCGCATTTTTCATCACCACCTGCAGTGGCGTACCTGCCGCAATTGAGGTGGTGATGCCTGTATGTCTCAGAGAGTGAACACTAAATTCCCGTAGCTCATGCGCTTCATGGGGCGCACTATTTTCAAGTACATCGGCTGTTGTATCAAATACTGTTCGCACTATGCTACGTATCGCTTCAATGCCCAGTTGTGCATTTAAAATACCCGCTTCTCGCCCATGTGTGCCGGCCTTGTGGCGCACGAACAGTGGTACACGCTCATCGGGTTCGGGGAAATCAGATAAACCTAGGTAACGGCGATATTCTATTAAACAGGCCATTAACTCATCAGGGCAGGGGATCATGCGACTCTTGCCGCCCTTACTGCGTGGAATTTTAAACACCCATTGGCCACTTCTGTGTTTTACAAAGCTACTCATCATGGGCGTGAATCCAGGCCTGGCGGCAATTTCTGACACTCTAGGGTAAAGCAAATACAATAACGCGAATAACAAACGGGTTCGTTGGTGTTTCTCTGGCTGTGTTGTCCCGAGCTGATTCACTTGCTGCCACACGCTTTTCCATTGCAATTCACTTAATGCTTTTTCTTCGTCTGGTGATTCAATAACGTGGGTATTATTGACGTTCAGCCTACGTAGTAAGACCGCTGCAGGATTTTTGTCACAGTATTCCATATCGCTAAGAAACAAGAAAAAACCACTTAGCAAAGAAAGTTGTGCTTTTAAGGTTGCTGTTTTTCGTACATAACGTGTCCCATCGCGCAATACAAATGGCTGCCATTTGGGATTAGGGGCTAGCGTATGGAGTTGTTTGTTCTCGATGAAAAACGGGTATGAGGCATGTGTGATCAAATGCAGGGGAGGCTGGTTACAAAAATCTACAAACTTGCGTAGTAACACCCTATCTACGTCAGCTATTGAGCAGCGTTTCACAAACCATACCCAATTAAAAAGCAGATTAAGTTCACTGCGTATGGACTTGAAATTATTTGGGTTAAAGCGATTTTCACTGAGATATTCTATGGCTAACTCGTAACTGTAAGCAGCGTCATGAATAATGAGGTCAAGCGCCATCACCTGCTGATTGATATATAACACGCCTACATCAAGTTGCTCAGCGTGTGGGAATAATGGGATAAATTCGACGGGCTCGGACATGTATATTGGTACATTATGATAAAAATACGGAGCAGCTTATATTAACTGTGTTTTTATACAGTTAATAGTAATTTGTAAAAATTTGCTACTAAAAATGACCACAATTAAGCGAAATACATTAATTCTCTACCGATATTGGGAAAAATTTAACGGTTGTAACTGGCGTATTTACGGTAGTAAATGGCATACTATTCAACCGTAGGACCATTCGTGAAACAGTTGTTGGCAGCGTGGTTGCCAACTTGGTCTACGTAACGTCTTAACGAAACCGCTAGGCGGCACAGATCTGCCAAATTGACGCGGTTGTAATGTAGACAGTTAACTGTTGTTGAAACAAGGTAGTGTATTTAACCTTGATAAATCCGCCTTTTGCCCCCAATAAACAGGCAATGATTCGAACCTAATTAGATTAACTAACCCAGCCCTTATCTTATCAATACCAAGGGCATGGGTTATTTTTACTCTGTACACGTGATTAAGGAATGTGAAATGAAAAGCAAGTCGGATATCGGTTTAGTCGGTTTAGCCGTAATGGGTGAGAATTTGATCCTTAATATGGAATCAAAGGGTTTTACAGTGACGGCCTATAACAGAAGTCATTCGAAAGTTGAAAAGTTCATTGAAGGCCGTGCCAAAGGTAAGAATATTCGAGGAGCTGACAGTGTAGAAAACCTAGTAAAATCATTATCAACACCACGTAAAGTAATGTTAATGGTAAAAGCTGGGCAACCGGTAGATGACTTTATTGAACAATTGATCCCATTTCTTGATAAAGGCGACGTTATTATCGATGGGGGTAATACCCATTTTCCAGATTCAAACCGTAGAACCGAATACCTAGAAAGCAAAGGCTTATTGTATATTGGTACCGGTGTTTCAGGTGGTGAAGAAGGTGCGTTGAAAGGCCCTTCAATTATGCCTGGCGGTTCCAAGAAAGCATGGCCAATAGTTAAAGATATTCTGCAATCTATTTCAGCTAAAGTCGCTGACGAAAACGGTAATGAAGTCGTTCCTTGTTGCGATTGGGTTGGCGATGCTGGTGCAGGTCACTTCGTGAAAATGGTTCACAATGGTATCGAATACGGCGACATGCAGCTTATTTGTGAAGCGTATCAGCTTATGAAAGTCGTACTTGGCTTGAACGCCGATGAAATCCAAAAAGTATTTGCTCATTGGAATACAACTGAATTAGACAGCTATCTTATCGATATCACTAAAGACATTTTTGCCTTTAAAGATGAAAACGGTGAGCCATTAGTAGAGAAAATTTTAGACACTGCAGGGCAGAAGGGCACGGGTAAATGGACAGGCATAACCGCCTTAGATTTAGGTGTTCCATTAACCCTTATTGCTGACTCGGTATTTGCTCGTTGTATTTCAGCTAAGAAAGAACAACGCGTAGAAGCCTCAAAAGTGATTACCGGCCCTGAGGTGAGTTTCAACGGCGATAAAGCTGAATTTATTGAAAATCTTCGCCAAGCAGTACTTGCCGCCAAAATCGTATCTTACGCTCAAGGCTATATGCTTATGCAAGAAGCAGCTAAAGAGTACAAGTGGGAATTAAACTACGGCGGCATCGCGTTGATGTGGCGTGGTGGTTGTATTATTCGTTCTGCATTTTTAGGCAAAATTAAAGAAGCATACGATGTTGATCCTAAACTTGAGAACTTATTACTGACGCCTTATTTCAAAGATACCGTTGAATCTGCGCAAGCAGGGTGGAGAAACGTAGTAGGCACAGCTGTTATCAACGGTATCGCCATACCGTGCTTAAGCTCAGCGTTGACGTATTTTGATGGTTTCAGAACAGCACGATTGCCTGCTAACTTATTACAAGCTCAGCGTGATTACTTTGGCGCACATACTTATGAGCGCATTGATAAACCAAGAGGTGAGTTCTTTCACACTAATTGGACTGGTCGCGGCGGTGATACGTCGTCCACGACTTACGACGTGTAACCAGTAAGTCATTCGTTGGGTTTAGGGCAGGGGACAAACTGCTCTTAACCCAATTATATATTTTGCACATTGTTCGTTGCCAACTAATCCCTAGTAAATTCCCGAATTTAAGCGTCTTTGTTATATTTTCAACTTAACGTCAGTTCAAAATAAATTGTCATTAATAAGCGATATTAATAACCGACATATGCATCCTTGCTCGCACAACACCGTTCTACACTTTCGAAAATTAATATTCAATCGTCTTCACTGCGGTATGCCTTAGACTGCCGACATCATAAAAGTGTTTAAGGATTTTACCCGCGTATTTTATCGTTTCTCATACCCGTATAACGCTAATTATACGGGTATGTATTATTACCTATCTTATATCGCTCAAGGTTCGAATATATGAGTAATTGCTGGCATGGTGATAACGGTATTAATAATGATAAGATAATCATTTACCCTTTGTAATATGTATTTGGTAGTTAAATGGGGACTGTTTTTCAAATAAGTCAGTGGTTTAATTATGCTATGTCGCCAGTACAATCATCTGGGAACCCTATATAGAGGCCATCTTTATGACGTCAATCACCCTAGGTTCATTCGCACTTCCTTTATCGCCTATCATTTTACTTTTTAGTTTAATCGTAGGGCTAATAGTGGTTGCCTTACTGGGCAAAAAGCAAAGCATCTCTGTGGGTGACTCGTTAATAAACATAGTCATTTACAGCTTAATCGTCGGGCGAGTCGTATTTGTAATACGATTCTTTGAAAGCTACGATTCAGTTTGGCAAATACTCGATATCCGCGACAGAGGATTTGATGCATTTTCCAGTGTTATTTCTGGTGTCATATTTTTAATTATTCAACTTAAGCGTAAACCTGAGCAACGCAGTATTCTTATCAGCGGAGCCGCGACCACATTAATATTATTTACGGTTACTCAGGCCGTCATAAATGCAGGAAACGAACAATCAGCGCTACCAAACTTGTCATTTTCAACCCCCGAAGGCGTTGATGTAAACCTGCATCATGTTGCCAATCAAAATATTACCGTCGTTAATCTTTGGGCTTCATGGTGTGGGCCTTGTAGACGTGAAATGCCGGTATTATCAGCGGCAGAAAAACGATTTCCTCAAGTTAAGTTCATCATGTTAAACCAGCGCGAGCCAGCATCAACCGTGACCGAGTTTTTAGCGGATATTAATCAGAGCTTTAACTATGTGTTACTCGACACCAAAGGCGATGTCGCAACTATGATGGGTGCCCATGGTTTACCGATGACGTTATTTTACGATGAGCACGGCACTATGGTATCAAGCCATTTTGGTGAGTTATCTGCGGCCAGTTTGCAAGCCGCCATAGAAAATCTAACTGAGCAGTAGATACTACAGCTGAAGTATTTCTGCGTTAAAAATATCACGCTGAGCGCAGTTTATATTGTGTCGAGCAATAGCCACGCGTAATTAAGGGACTACGTATCTTTTCATGCTTAGTTTTACGACCAGATACACGAGCCCGCCAATTTTTGAATGCCCGGGGGCTTAGTTGTTTTCGCATAAGCTTTATCGTTTGGGTTTCATTCAAACCATATAAAACATTGATAGCTTCGAAAGGCGTGCGATCCTCCCAAGCCATTTCAATTATGCGTGACGTATCAGTATTTGTATTCGAGTCCATTATGTATCCTTGTTTATCTCTGCCGATAAGTAGATGGCAAAACTAAAAAATGAAAAATGCTTACAACATTTATCAAGGGCACTGGGTATTACGAATCAATGCATGTAAATAGTTCACCAGACAACGTAATAAGATAAGTGTAGCCAGACATGAGTAAAGACAGTAAACCAGCACCTTTATACTTAAATAATAAAAGCCTACAATTACTGAGCAAGATAAGTAGAAGAGTTAATAAGGAAATATAGTCAATTTAACATAATATACATTATACGAATATCTGTATTGTTATCTGTGTGGACATTTGGGCTCACTGTTGTAGATAAATATGATTTTTAGGAATCTCACAGCGTTTTAGGAATTGGCTGCAAACTTGATTAGCGTATTTCGCTATCTGTTCTATATTTTTGATTTAACGTTAATTATTAAATTAGTACAGCATATTATTTAGGATTAGTTTAAGTATTTACCGTCTAGCAAGTTAATGGAGCTCTGTATTGTGTTTAAGTTACAAGCGTTAGTTTATGTTTCGTCCGCCGTCACAAAGTTAACCCCAGACCAAGTCGAATACCTGTTAACGCGTGCCAGAAACCGTAATGCACAATATGGTGTTACCGGCGTTTTGTTATATATAGGAGGTAACTTTATGCAGTACATTGAAGGCCCTTCGACTGAACTGGCAGTAATCTACGATATCATTAAAAATGATCCGGGCCACACTGGATTAATCGAACTGATGCACTGCGACATTGAGCAAAGAGATTTCTGTGATTGGGCGATGGCATATTGCACGAAAGAGCGAAACGTATCCGTCAGTCAGTATAACAATAAAAGTATACTCGAAGACAAATTGGGCTTTTCCACATCCGATCAAACATCATCGCGAACGTTGCTGCGTAACTTCTGGGTCAGAAATAGCGCGTAACTAGAATTGTAAATGTTTAGAAAACATTATACGTTTACTCCGTTAATTATATTCGTAATGATAATATTTTACTTTGAATTGCCCTATTTATATCGTATATTTACGAATAACGATATTTGAGGGGTACTTTTGATCTATGCACACTGACTTTCTTCTTCAGGCCTTCCTAGGTGGCGGCTTAATCGGCCTTGGTGCCTTTATTCTGATGCTCTTTAACGGACGAATTGCGGGTATCTCGGGGATCGTATATGGGGCGATTTCTAATCGCGGTAAAAGTAATCTATGGCGCTGGTATTTTCTAGCAGGGCTGGTTATCGCGCCACTATTAACAACCCCTTTTGGTTTTTCGCTACCTGATGCCTTTGCCGGCTCGTTCAATGTGCCAGCAGATTCATTTTTTACCCGCTACCTTGTGATAATACTCGGAGGGTTACTGGTAGGCTTTGGCACAAACTTAGGCTCTGGGTGCACAAGCGGCCACGGTATATGCGGCATTAGTCGTTTATCTTCACGCTCTATTTTGGCTACCGCAATATTTTTACTCAGCGCGATTATCACCGTGACCATAATTAAGCATGTATTGGGAAGTCTGTAATGAATAAACCTATATCTAGTGATGTAAAATCAACAACTGAGTCCCCTACTTCCGAGCTATCTAACAGCAAGTATAATGTAGTGGCTTTACTCGCTGGTCTTTTATTCGGTGCTGGCTTAACGATTTCCACCATGGTGGACCCTGCCCGCGTTATCGGCTTTCTCGATATATTAGGTGCTTGGGATCCCGCTCTAGCGTTTGTTATGCTTGGCGGAATTGCGGTTTACATGCCCCTGTATTGGTTGTTCGTTCGCAATAAAAATAAAGCGCTACTGGGCGGGCCACTGCATTTGCCAACCAAGCAAGAAATCGATAAACCATTAGTATTGGGGGCAAGCATTTTTGGTATTGGGTGGGGCATTACAGGTATATGTCCAGGGCCGGCTATGACTAATCTAACTAGTGGTGACATAGGCATTTTTGCTTTCATAGTGGCAATGGTAATTGGTATGCTTATCGCAACAAAATATAAGAGTACATTAGGATAACAATATCAATGACACTTGAAGACATGCGCAATAACGCTGATAAAGCAGCGGCGCTATTAAAGGCAATGGCGAATCAACATCGATTACTATTGTTGTGCTTGTTAAATAATGGGGAAATGTCGGTATCTGAGCTTAATCAGCAGGTATCAATTCCACAATCAAGCTTATCTCAGCATCTTGCCGCTTTGCGACGAGAAAACTTGGTAGTGACTAGGCGTGATGCGCAATCTATTTACTATTCACTGGCCAGCGACGAAGTAAAAGCGGTTATCAATACACTTTATCAGCTATATTGCGCGCCTAAAAATTAGGCGCTGTGTATTGTTATACCAGCAAATAGTGACCAACAAAAATCGACTACTGTTTCTTTGTCCGTCAAAAATCCGTTTTAGTATCCTTTGATTTTTGTGCCGCGCGGTACACAGATAAGGTCCATTTCGTCACTTTTTCTTTCACTACGTGCTCATTGACCGGCTTAGTCAAATAGTCGTTCATACCGGCACTTATGCATTTATTACGTTCGCCCAGCATGGCATTTGCTGTCATAGCGATAATGGGAATATCTTTATATTCAGTCCCAGCTTCGCCTTTTCGAATGCGTTGGCTGGCTTCGTAGCCATTCATTATTGGCATTTGACAGTCCATTAATACGCAGTGGATGACTTCGTTTTTGGCTCAGATTGATAAACCTTTATGCCGGAAAACCTGCAGGGTTTTATAATTTTTTTTATGGACGTCGGATTTATGAATAAATAGCACCAACAAGTCATACAACCAACGCAATATTTTAGTTTATGTTTACAGTTCTTATTTTGGTGTTAACGGGGTAGTATTTAGTTTAAAAACTTGTTTTAAAACAATTTTTCGTTATAAAAAATAGAATATTATGAAAAAAAGGCAACCACTGTTGCCAATAAATGATCAAGGGGCACACTAGTGAACGTAAAGCGCATTTTAGTAATAGCGGATCGCAAAGATTCTTCACAAAAGGCTTTGGCACACGCAGCGTTGATGGCGGAGCAATTCAAAGCCACACTGCACGTTGTCGGCTTTAGTTACGAGCGTTTGTCAGTTTTAGATGAAAGCATGACAAAAGAAGATATCGAGCTTGCCAAGCAAAAGATTATTCACGCTAACCAAACATGGCTAGATGAAGCGGTCGTCATGAATTCGTTACCAAAATCCACCACAGATGAGATGGTCTGGAGTAAAGACATTGCCACTTGGGTAACCAAGCACTGTGTTGATCATAAATACGATTTAATATTAAAAACAGGCCATCGCAGTGAGCACGCGTTTTACGTGCCCACGGATTGGCATTTACTGCGCAATGGCAGTGCGCCGGTTTTGTTAGTCGCCGAGAAAAAATGGCGGAAAAAACAAGCCATTATGGTCACCCTTGATATGGCATCTAAAAAGAAAACAAAGCAAGCCCTTAACCAACAAGTTATTGATGCGGGTAAGATGCTTGCGGCAGCTAATGATATGCCATTGCATGTTTGCTTTAGCTTGGCGATTTCACCAGTACTAAAAGACTTAGGAATTGTCGATAAAAACAAATCAGTCAAGGCAGCGAAAAGTAAATATATTCCTAAAATCCAAGCTATGTTCGGTGATGATGGCATCCCGCTGGAAAATATTCATATCAAATCTGGCTACGCAGACAAGGTTGTACCCAGTGTGGCATCTGACATTGGTGCAGCGCTAGTTATAATGGGCAGCGTTGGCCGAAAAGGCTTGAAAGCAAAGGTATTGGGCAATACTGCTGAAAGCGTATTAGCCTTACTAAAAACAGACGTAATGATAATTCAGCCCTAGTTTCAGTTGTATCGGCGTCACGTTATCTATTTCAATGATGATGATGGCGCCGCTTACAAACGTTACGTCACGCCGTCTGCATAGTTTCCACCCGTTTGAATTGATTCACACTAAACCAAAACATCGGCATTACCGCACATGCAAAGATTATATTCGATAGCGGAACGGCTAACCATACGCCCGCTATTCCTATGTACTTAGGCAGGATCCACAAAAATGGTAACTGCACCAACATATTGCCTAATGACACAAATAAAGCAGACCCGCCCTTGCCTATTGTCACAAATTAGATAGCCAACAGAAAAAACAATCCATCTAGGTAAAGCGTAAACAAGTGCAGATTCAAACTGGTTTGCCAAACACATACATATACATATACAGGCTTGCGATCAAATGTTCTTAGGCACTATGTTGGAGATTGGTGTGGTAAAACGCTGCGACCGTTCTATTGGTCATATAGAAAGGTGGTTTATCGATCAGCTAAAAGTACTTATCGCAAAATGATATACAGCCTCACGCACAACAAGAAAGCGTGGCTAGAAAGTACCGCTAGGTCCATTCCAATACTAAGCGGCCAATATCACTATTGACCGCTTGTTTACTGATTCAATATTGGTTACGCGTACCGGCTCAAAGCGTCAACGAATATATAACCTGATGGGCATCATCACGATCCATTTTTTCAGTCATGCCTAATTCACCAGCGAGCTTCCTCATATCATGATTATCGGCTAATTCAATAGCATACAAAGAGCCAACATTATGCACCTTGGCATACTCAATCAGATGTTCAGTCAGCAACTTACCTAACCCTTTATGTTGCCATTTATCACTTATCGTTACCGCAATTTCATAAGCAGAGTGTTCACCGGTGAAGGCATAACGACTTTCGCCTATTTCTAATTCGGCTCCTGTTTGTGAGTCATGTTCTGTTGCTACAAACGCCATTGAATTTTGACCGTCAATCGTACAAAGGGTTTTTAACATGGCGTCAGACAAGGTGTTTATCCCGCCTAAGAATCGATAATGCTTCGTTTGCGCAGAGAGTCCGTTGACGAATTCAGACTCAAGTTGTTTGTCTTGCTCACTGATAGGTCTGATGGTGATTTTTTTGCCATCTAAAACATGCTCGCATACTTCACCAGGTATATGCTTGGTTGTTTCGCTAACCAAGGGCTCGTTATTGCCAACTGAATTATCGGTAAAATCAAGCACGATACGTGCAGCTACCTCCCCGGCTTTCAAACGATTAAGCACGTGATTCACATCAGACAGTGGGCATAACTCAATGTCAGCTTTAACTTTACCATCAGCTGCAAATGCCAAGGCTTCTGCCATGTCTTGCCTTGTTCCTACAAATGAACCTTTAATCGTTTTACAATTGGCTACTACGTCAAACAAATCTGTGGGGAATTCTCCAGGCGGTAGGCCCACCAAAACGCAGGTGCCCGTTTTTCTGGTCATCTCAACCCCTTCCTTAAAGGCAGACATTGAAGGGGCAGTAATAAGCACACCATGGGCCCCACCATTGGTAACATGCTTAACGCTCACCGCAGCGTCTTGGCTAAAAGCGTTGACCACGGCGTCAGCACCTAACCCTTTAGCATGCTCCAGTTTAGAATCGTCAATATCAACTGCACACACTTTTAAGCCCATGGCTTTTGCATACTGAATCGCTAAGTGCCCAAGCCCTCCACAACCTAATACCACTAACCATTGCCCGGGTTTAGCGCCCGTTTCTTTTATACCTTTGTAGCTAGTGACACCGGCACAAATAATAGGGGCAGCTTGAATAGCCGATAAACCAGCAGGAATATGCGCCACATAGCGAGGATCCGCGATAATGTATTCGGCAAACCCGCCATCTTTACTGTAGCCGCCAAACTCAGCATCTGCACATACGGTTTCCCAAGCGGATAAGCAATACTCACAATGACCACAGGCTGAATAAAGCCAGGGCACACCCACCCTCTCACCGACCTTAACTTGATCAACGCCGGCGCCTAATGCGACTACTTTACCTATTCCTTCGTGCCCAGGTGTGAACGGTAGGGTTGGCTTTAAGGGCCAGTCACCCGCAGCGGCATGTAAATCAGTATGACAAACACCACATGCTTCGGTTTTTACTAAAATTTGCCCCTCAAGAGGTGTGGGGATTTCGCACTCTTGAATTGATAATGGTTGTCCAAATTGTACAACTTTAGCCGCTTGCATCATGTCTTTCATTGTTGATAGCCCGTCCAAATTATTTTGTATATAAGAGACCAAATGTATGGGGTTGCGTCTCTTACTGTTTTTATTTGAACAGACCTTAAATGATCGAAAGATTAACAAGTTGATAACGATCAATGAAACACTCAACAGTTGAAAATAGTTGTCGCACAAACCCATAAAGAATAACAAACTCGTTTTAATCTTGATCAGCATCAAGAAGACAAAAACTAGACTCTTTCTTTTTGTCATCAGTGCGTTAGTTTAACTAATCACCGATGTTAGTAAAAAGCTTACAATTAAGGGTGTTATCATGAAGACAATACTGTTACCAAGTTTACTTGTATTTGCATTTTTTTTATCAGGTTGTAACAAGGGGCCTGACTCTCCTAAAGGATTTAGTTTACCCAAAGGAGATGCAGAAAAAGGCGAGCTCGTCTTTAAAGAATATCAGTGCCTCGCCTGTCACAACCTCGAAGGGTATGACGAGCCTATGTTAACAAAAGTATTTAACGATCCCATTGAATTAGGCGGCACATCCGCTAAGGTGAAAACCTACGCTCAACTTGTTACATCAATTATTAATCCATCACATGAATTTGCGCCAAGGTCTAAAGTATTAGAGTCTGTGGTAGATGAAAATGGTCAATCAAAAATGATGGTGTTTAATGATGTTATGACGGTCACTGAGTTAGTGAATCTGGTGTCATTTTTACAACCTAAATACAAAGTAAAACCTATTCAATATACTAATTATATGCAGTACCAAGTACCTTAAATAGTGTGATACGCCAGTTTAACACCCTGTATGTTAAGCGGAGTTTATTAAGACTCCGCTTGTTTACAAAGGCCTTTTCAGTTACAAAAACCTTTTAAGTCGAGATTTAACGACGAGTAAAACGATGGAATTTAAAGAGTATTATGAAATTCTAGGCGTCCCCGAAGACGCTGAGATAAAAGAGATCAAAAAGGCTTACCGCAAGTTGGCACTTGAGTTTCATCCTGACATGAACCCAGATGAAGGTGCCGAAGAAAAATTTAAAGAAGTCGCGGAAGCGTATGAAGTATTAAAAGATACTAAGCGACGTGCCGAATACGACGAGTTGCGTAAATATGGTGGCCAGACTAACGCTGGGTTTACTCCGCCACCAGGTTGGCAAGGTAACGCTCAAAATGCCAATTGGGATAGTAGCGGTGAAGATTTTTCAGATTTTTTTAATTCAGTATTTTCTGCTCGCAGGTCTAGAGGCGGCGCGCAAAATGGAGCATTTAATCAAGGGCGGCATCAAGCCGACTACGCGATGAAAGGGCAAGATGCAGAAATTGAAGTGCCGATTTTTTTAGAAGATACCCTAAAAGACGCCTCGAAAACTGTTGAGTTTATGCAATCTGAAGTGCAAAACGGTCAGATGGTAAAACAGAAAAGAACGTTGAAGGTGAAGATCCCTCACGGCGTTGTTGATGGTCAGCGTATCCGCCTCAAAGGTCAAGGTGGAAAAGGTGCCCATGGTGGCGAAAGCGGTGATCTTTATCTACACATTCGCCTTGTTCCTCACCCATTGTTTGACGTTCAAGGTCATGATTTGATCATTACTCTGCCTATTGCACCATGGGAAGCGACCTTAGGGGCCGACGTGACCGTTCCAACACTAGATGGAAAAGTTAAAATGACCATTCAACCGAACAGTCAAAGCGGCCAAAAGCTGAGGATCAAAGGAAAAGGTCTCAAGCGTAAATCCGGCAGTGGTGATTTATATGCAGTACTGAAAATAGTTAATCCGCCCAGCAGTAACGAAAAAGCCGATAACCTATGGAAAGAACTCGCAAAAGCGAACACGTTTAACCCCAGAGAAGAGTGGAGCTAATAGCAATGAGCGAAACTATATTGAAAATCTCAGTTGATGAATTGTGCGAAAACATTGAAATTGATCACGACCTTGTCATTGAAGTCGTAGAGTATGGGATCGCTGAGCCCATGGAAGGACAATCTTTAGAAGAATGGAAATTTGACCCCACAAGTGTGCATTGGTTGAAAAAAGCAATTCGCCTAAACAAACAGTTGGAAATAGACTGGATAGCCGTTGCTATGGTCATAGATTTATTAAAACAGCGTGAAGCCCTTGAATATAAAAATCAAAATTTACAACGACAATTAGCGCGTTTCTGGGAATCAGAGACCTAACGAGCAAACCAATCAAGCTGATGTTTATCTAGCCCATTTTACTGATAATCACTACTTGCTTGGTTTAGGTTCAATATGTACCAATACATCTTGAATATTAAACTTACTTGCTAAGATGGCTTCAATTTCATCGGCTATATCATGGGATTCTAGGGTCGGTAAGTCCGGATCGACCGTCACAATAACATCCGCTACTCGGCCATTAGCGCCGGTTCGTGAACGCACTCTGATGACAGAACTGACCTCTTTTAAATTATTGACTTCAGCTGAAATAGCACTAGGGTCAATATCGCTGTAATCGACCAGTATTGGAATAGCGCGTTGAAAAAGCTTAAAGGCTAAATAGAAAATTAACAGTGAAACAATGCTCGCAAACACCGTGTCCAGCCAGTAATAACCTAATGCCGCAAGTTGCCATCCGACTATCACCACCACTGTGGTCAACACATCGCTCAATGTGTGGCTTGCATCAGCCTGCAAAATATCTGACTCAAGACGATTTGCCCAATATCGCTCCCAAATAGTCAGCAGAATATTAGCAACGAGAGTGCAAATTAGTATAATAAGCCCTAAAAAGTTTTGCTCCACGGGCTCGCCAAATCGGTTATATGCACCGACCAACATTTCAAACGCCACAACACTCAATAATGATGCAAGGCCAAATACAGCGATTTGTTCAAATTTTTGGTGGCCATATTGATGGTCTTCGTCAGCAGGTGAATTAGCAATATTGGTTGCCATCCAAGCAAAGATATTATTGATGACGTCCGTAAATGAATGTACCGCATCAGCAATAACAGCGGCTGAATTAGCAGAAATACCAACCCCTAATTTAACAACACTCATCAGTAGGTTGACACTGCCCTCGATAAGCAACACGCGTTTAACATTCATTTATATCTACCTTTTATGATACACATTAATCTTAAGTGGGTTATGGTGATCAATCTTGTGCACTTTAAGCCACAAGTTTACCTTTAAAGAGGTAAATAATTTCGATACATTTAAAAATAGTACCTTTTATTTTTTTAGATAATATACCCACGGAATAAGCAATCTTTATAAAACTTCGGGCTTAACAATATCAACAAATTTTTTTGGAGCTAAGTTGACTTCCCCTATAAATAAAGACACTCAAGTCAACCACACGCAAAAGGTAGTGGATGTGGATGCCAATGCCCAGCTAAAAGCATTACTTAATGCAGCGGTCGATGCCATTATTATCATTGATCACCTTGGCTCTATCGAATTATTCAATGCTGCTGCACAAAGAATGTTTGGTTACCAATCATCGGAAGTGGTTGGCAATAATATAAGAATGCTTATGCCGGAACCTTATCGAAGGGAACATGACCAATATTTACGTAATTACATGGAAACGAACGATGCAAAAATAATAGGCACTGGGCGTGAAGTTAGAGCGTGTAAGAAAAACGGCGAAATTTTCCCTATCGAATTATCTGTTGGGGAAGTGATAGAATCTAGTCACAAGCAATTTGTTGGTATTATTCGCGATATTTCAGACCAGGTCAAAGCGCGCTCAGACGCTATTGTCAGTCGTGAGCGATTAGCCCACGTTACACGTCTTAGCACCATGGGGGAAATGGCCGCGGGTATCGCACATGAGATAAACCAACCTTTGTCTGCCATCAGCAGTTATGCCCAAGCCTGCAAAAATATGCTCGACCGTTCAGCGAATATTCCTAATACAAGCGCCCAACAACAAAAGTTAAGCGAAACCTTAGAGAAAATCAGCAGCCAAGCTCTTCGCGCTGGTGAAGTCATTCGTAGGTTACGTGGGTTCGTTAAAAAACGTAATGCGCAGCGTGAATATATTGACCTTAATGTGTTAGTTAAAGATACCATTGAGCTTGCTAAAGTTGATACACGCTTACTGGATCACGGCATATCGTTGAGCCTAACAACATCCCCGTCCCCACTGTTACTTATTGATGAAATACAAATCCAGCAAGTGCTGTTTAACCTTATACGAAATGCAATAGACGCGATGGAAGACCAGCCCACTGAGCAGGTGAATATCCATTCTCAATGGGTTGATACACAATACATTGAAGTGTCGATAACAGACACCGGTTATGGTATATCAACAGAAAATCTTGAACGTCTATTTCACCCATTTTTTACCACCAAAGAAACTGGAATGGGGATGGGTTTACCCATTTGCCAATCAATTATACAATCTCATGGTGGTGAACTTAAACATCGAGCTGGTAAAGTAAAAGGCAGTGTATTTTCATTCACCCTGCCAGCGAAACCTATTGTGAATAATAAACAGGATTGAGATAGCGAATATGAAATGCCACGCCACGCCCGCAATGTTGAAGCAAGTTGTGCATATCATTGATGATGACGAAGCCGTATTGGACTCATTAAGCATGTTGCTTGATTCTGTGGGTATTGAAAATGCAATCTACTCAAATGCACAAACATTCTTAAATACCCATCAAGAGGAAACGATAAGAACGTTAGCTGGATGTATTGTGCTAGATGTGCGCATGCCAGGTATGAGCGGAATGGAGTGTCAGCAACAATTAGAACAACTAAAGTGTTCCCTACCCGTTATTTTTGTCACCGGCCATGGCGACGTTCCCATGGCAGTAGAAGCCATGAAGAAAGGTGCAATTGAATTCATTCAAAAACCGTTTCGAGAACAGGAGTTACTCGATTGTATTCAACATGCACTGGAAATGAACAAAGCTGAACATGAACGCGCCTCTCGCTTATTAGATATTGATAAGCGCCGAGAGACGCTAACTAAACGTGAAAATGAAGTGATGCAAAGGGTCATCGCAGGACAAGCCAATAAGGTGATTGCCTGCGAATTAAATTTAAGCCAGCGAACGATAGAAATTCATCGCTCAAATGTGATGGACAAAATGCAAGTTAACTCTCTTGCGGAATTGGTCACCTTGGCATTGATTAAAGAGTAATCAACTGTGCATGCAAGATGCACAGCATTGAGTTTTTATTAGTGTAATTTGATCTAGCGCAACTGTGTTTATGTATAAGGGTATATCTTTCAAGAGAACATTAATTATTCTTGTCGAACGCATCAATGCCCAGTGAAAGTACCAATTTTTCTAACCAACCGGTCGTCTATATTGTCGACCACCACAAGAGTGCGCTTTTGGCATTGTCAGCGTTGCTCGCCCCTCTTAATGTGTCGATAAAATGTTTCACCAGTGCAGAACTCTTCTTAAACCATGAAATCAGCAGTGAAGCGGTATGTTTGATACTCGAAGCGCACTTGAACGAGAAAAGAGAAAGCGGTATAGAATTATTGGAAGGCCTCGTTCAACAGGGTCTGCATATTCCAACCATTGTACTGGCCAGTTCCAGTGACATTCCTACCGCAGTACGTGCCATGCGCGCCAGCGCTATAGATTTTATTGAGAAACCTTACATTGAACATTTATTAGTGCAAAAGGTCGCAGAAATAGTGCACCAATCTACCTTAACCAAAATGAATTAGTCATCCATTCTTGCGTTTATAAGGCACAAACGATCAAATTAATTAATCCACAGGCGTTAAAGAAAAACACAAATAGTGAGATATCCAGACAACATTTATATTTGCTTTAGGTATTTGGCAGGAGTTGCAGTAATGGGTATAAACATTATATAGAAAGTGGCGCACATGCTTAATTTGAATTAAACATGTGCCGAGCAGAGCTTAATTATTTGTCACTCATGATATTTTAAACGGTTGATAAATTCAGCTGGTTAGACTTTAACTGCTAACACATCACATTTAACGCCGTGTAGCACGCCATTTGCGGTTGAGCCTAACAATAACTTAAGCCCACTTTGACCATGAGTACCGATAACAATTAGATCAGCGTTAATTTTTTCTGCATAACGATGAATTTCATCAGCGGGCGCACCGACTGAAACATGGGTATTTTCTTCAGGTACCCCAGACGTAACAGCAATTTCCTTTAGGCGAGCTTCTGATTGTCCTTGGATATTAAGTAATTCGTCATTCTCAAAGTTAATACCATAGGGTTCGAAGTACAATTGAGTAAACGAGACATAGAGTAAATTCAAATCAGATGGATCGCTTGCCATTGCTAAAGCCTTGTTTAATACAAGGTTTCCTGAGCTATTAATATCCAACGCGACAAGTATTTTTTTATAACCATGCATAACTTTTCTCCCTAGATACTGGTTTTAATCGTTGTCAAAATTGACAAGCGACTGAATAACTATATTAAAGCGCATTATTGAAAAAAGCGCTTGATCTGCATCAACGAACTAAGTTTATTTAGGGTCTAACGTATACAAAATGTTATTAAAAGGATTAACGCCAACGTCATAAAATTACTGATAAGGATAGATGAGGTATAAACAAAATAAGAGGTGTCCACATTTGGTCCGACACTTTGAGTTTATAGATTTAGACTTGCTACGACAGAGTGCTATGAGCGATCAACGGTCATACGTCTAGGTTATGGCATATGACAAGTATACTGCTATAGCGGTCACTCATAATTAACAGATAAAGTTGATGGTATTAGTGGTATCAAGTCGTCACTAAGATGTAGTTTGTCTTACCTTTTCCATCAAAGCATACTCTAATATATTAACTTAACTCAAAAGGTAATCGCATATGAAGTCTCTATCATTAATGTTTTTATTAGCGTTCTGTGTCGCTTTTAAATCTAATTCAGGTGAGTTATTAGCGGCAGAGATAGAAGAAATAAAAACGTCGTCAAAAAAATGGGTGGAAACCTATAATCAAAATGACTGGAAAGAACTTGCAGCACTTTTCTCATCGAGCGCTACCATGATGCCGCCTAATAGTATTGCAATAACTGGGCGAACTGGAATTGCAACGTGGCAAGAGGAAAACGAGAGCGGTTTTCGTATCGCATTTGATATTCAAGAAATAGATGGTGACGGTGATGTCGCATACGTGAGAGGCCGTTCCTGCATTTTCATCCCAGATGGCAAGGGTGGGTTCGGAGTAGATGTTGGAAAGTTTCTTGAAATTAGAAAAAAACATGAGACTGGAGAGTGGCTTATTCAAGCTGATATTTTTAATTCTGATGCTGCTTTAGATAGTCAACTTCTTGATTCTTGTCCGTTTGTTACTCTTGAATAGGGATTACTGCGAATTATGCAAAAGTCAACGCAAAAATGCGCCTAGTTAGTTAAATATTAACGTCCACTTTCTGCTAACTAGAGCCGTTCGTTGATTGGTTAGGCTATGACGGCTAATGGCACAAACTTCACCATCAGGCTTAACGCTCGACTGTCCGGTTTTAGGCCCAAAGCGGTCATTGGCGAAACTGCGATAGTAGTCCGCTCAAATCGCAAGGCGGACGTTGTCTTCACGAAGTCTTTTACGATTGTAAAAAACTACTGTAAGACTGAAGCCAATAACCCATAAAGATGATTTTTATCGACGGGTTTTGCGACATGAGCTGTGAAGCCTAGATTTAAATAGCTGGCTACATCCTCAACCATCGCATTAGCCGTTAGCGCGATGATTGGCGTGTGATTGCAAAAATGGCGAATATGCTTCATTGCTTCAATACCATCAAAAAAGATAGACACCCATATTAAAAATGGTGAATTTTGAGGGCTGAACT
>TARA_R110001632_G_scaffold187259_2_pt1 | contig 40823 bp, 23 predicted proteins | sample TARA_R110001632 | Tara Oceans TARA_R110001632 (sample SAMEA4398266) | marine metagenome | biome: Polar Biome; feature: [SRF] surface water layer (ENVO:00010504); material: water (ENVO:00002006), including particulate matter (ENVO:01000060) such as... | depth 5 m
TTCTTCCCATACTTCAAATTCGAAGCCTTTAATGTAGTAGTTGCCGTTTTCGTCTTTACGAGCCGCGCCCATATAATGCTGTTCACCGCTTAAGTCTGCCGCGATATCCATGCCATTATTGGCACAACCTGCCTCGTTAGACTCAACCGCTTTAACCGCATTAACACTCCCAGAGCCTTGTTGAAATGGGCTATAAGCCAATTTGCCATTTACCTGCGCCATTGTGGTGCTGCTCATTAAGCGGCATTTCACATCGTTCGCACTCAGACTTGGGTCGTTTTGCAGCATTAGCGCAACCACACCACTAACCACGCCCGACGCTTGTGACGTACCCGACATAATGAAACGGTCATCGCCAACCATATATTGTGGAAATTTACTCGGCACATACATATTTTCGTTGGCTAAACTGAACATGTGTCCGCCCGGTGCCACCATATCTGGCTTGATAAAGGCTTCGTGAGTTGGCCCCTGAGACGAAAACGATAGCATAGTGTCATCATTTGGATTGTCTTGGGTGTAGTTATCGCTGATGGCACCAACACTAATAACGTAAGGAACGTTAGCTGGTACGCCTATGGTCATCGCGCTCGGACCAGTATTACCTGCCGACGTCACCACAACGATGTCTTTTTCCCACAATGCCATTACCGCTTGGTTTATCGGATCATCCCAGTAGTTCGAGCGAGGCGGCGCACCAAACGACAGATTAACTACCCGTATATTCAAAGCCTCATGGTTATCAGCAATGTACTGCAATGCGCGAAGTGCATCTAAATAGGTGCTGTGCCCATCTTCGTAAAAGGCCTTGATAACAACTAAATTAGCATCTGGCGCAACACCTTGATAATAGCTGCGCATTTGACCGTCAACAACAGCATGATCACTGTTAGCAATAATGCCCGTAATATGGGTACCATGGCTGTTCTCGTCCGTTACACTAAGTGCGTCAACGTCTTCGTCATTAAGCGCATTATAAGCCGCTTTGATACGCGTGTTGTTAGTGGTGTCATTGCTAAGGGCGGTGTGGGTTGACCACAAACCACTGTCAATAACGGCAACGGTAACATCTTTACCGGTAATACCCTTATCATGCAGTTCATCAGCCCCAATATTATTAACATAGTAGCTGTTGCTATCCCCTTCGTTTGCTTGAGTGTCATAGCCTTTAACTAAACTGCGATCACAATTTTCTTTAAACTGCACATCTAGTGAGAAATCGCGTTGAGTATAATCTTGCGTACCTTGCCGAGCAAAATTCAGTTCAATGGTCGCATTTTCGAACGCATTTAACTTAGCGAAGCGTTTTAAGCGTTTGATATTAATCGATAATTCACCCGTTTTACGGCTGAATAAACGCCAGTAAACAGTACTTCCATTCACTTTTACTGAGCGCACATGTCCCAGCTCTTCAGGCCACGTAAATGACATACTCTCCATATTGGCTTGCTTGTCGCGGGCGTTGTATAAATTCCAACGAATTTTATTCTCTGTAAGCTCTACAACATGGCTACCATAAACTAAACAGTTGTCTAGCGAACCCGAAGTAAAAACGGCTTCGTTTTTAGAAACCTTAATCAAGGGAGCCAATTGGGTAAGTATAACCAGTTGCGTGTCACTAACACGGGCACCGATACCGCCTACTAACGGAAGTTTATGTGTTACAACACCGCCAATGCTTTCAACTAAGTCTTTCAAAACACTGACCTCAGCACCTTGAATTAAGACTTCGTTATCTAGCCCGACAAGGCTATTAACGACCTTGATAATATTTGTGGCGCCAAGTGAACCTTTCATCTCGCTTACGTTAGCGCTATGTACCACCTCGTAAACAGTGCTTCCAACCAAACCATTATTTGCTGCAACGACTGGTAAAGACAGAGCTCCCATCATCCCTATGAGCAATAGTGTATTGCGTTTTTTAAATTTTGGTTTCATCTGTATTCATCCGGTAAATTTGTCGCGATATGAAAGCGAGTTAACCACTAGCCATATTTCGGCGATAACTACTCTCATTAAAGCAATTAACAGGCCAATAAATAACCAGTTGTTTTATATAGGTAAAATTTAAAAATGATAAAAATGACACCTTTAGAATGAAATTATTGAATGGTAATTTTGAATGAAGGTGATACTTTGGTTGCAATCACTATTTTCAATATTTAAACGCTTTTAGCTCATCCAGCAGCACTAAGCTACGAGGAGATTGAATAGAATTTAGCTTTCTTAGAGCGGTGGGCTTTTCATCGTAAGCACGTATACATGTATATCCATCGGTCGACTAAGTTAGATATGATAAATTCCCTGTAACAAGGATTCACTTTTCGCATCGTCCATCGGTATGCCTAATAAATAACCTTGCAGTCGGTCTAAATCAAATTCTTGGCATAGGCGCAACTGTTGTTCTGTTTCTACTCCCTCGGCGACAACAATAAATTCAAGTTTCTTTAGCATCAAAGCAAGTGCCTCAAATACACGTATGCGTTTGTCTGAACGCTTACTTGTGGTTTGCATGCTTTTGTCTAATTTCACGATATCAATTGGGTAATCCATCAGGTGGGCAACGGATGAAAAACCCATACCGAAATCATCGAGTGCAATTTTATAACCCTTTTGTGACAATAAGCACAATGTATCGGTGACTTTAATATTATCTTTTATAAGGGCTGTTTCCGTTATCTCTAGCACTATCTTGCCTGGCGACACTAAATACTCTGTCGTTGCTTGGGTCAACTCTGCGAGTAAATCCGCATCTTGTAACTGAACCGGTGATATATTGATAGACATTGTCAACTGTGGATCGAATTGTTGATGCCATTTTGATAGCTGGCAAATAGCAGTTTTGATTACCCATTGTCCGATGGGATTAATCAGTTTGCTTTGTTCTGCGATAGGAATAAATTCATCGGGCGTATAAATAGGATCGGTGTTTGGCCAACGAATAAGTGCTTCGAAACCGAGTAAAGTATTCTTTTTAGCACAAAATAGCGGTTGATAAAAAAGTCGGAACGACGTGTTTTCTAGGTGACGATTTAATTCATTTTGAATCAAAAAACGTAGATTAAACTCGGTTTGAAAATGGGGTTGGTAAAAACTAATGCTATTTTTACCGTTTTGCTTCGCGCGATACATGGCAATATCCGCGCATTTTAATAACGCTTGGGCGTCTGCTGAATCATCAGGACAAAGCGCTACGCCAATACTGACACCGCATGCGACTTCTTTACCGTTTAAATCAAACGGTGTTTTAAAAGAATCTAGAATACGGCTAGCTATTCGATTAACCTCCCCCGGAGACGAAATACTGCCAATAATAATGGCAAATTCATCTCCGCCGAGCCGAGCAAATCCTTCATTGCAGCGTAAGCAGGTACGTATTCTATCGACTGACTGTTTAAGTACGTCATCTCCCGCATCGTGTCCCATCGTGTCGTTCACATGCTTGAAGTTATCTAAGTCTAGAGCGAGCAATGCGACCTTATGCTGAGTACGCTTGTTGTTGGTAATCATTATTTTCAGTGTTTCTTCAAAATGATACCGATTGGACAACCCCGTAAGCGTGTCTTTTTCCGCCATCTTCTTTACAGCCAAGTAGCTGTAATGCATACGTTGTTCAATTTCAAAGCGCTTGTTTGCATGCAATATGGCTTTTTCAAGTTTACTTATGGAAATTTCATTTTTTGACAGGAAATCTTGTGCCCCTGCCTCGATGCAATCTAATGCTAAAGAAGGTTCTTCCGAGGCACTTATCATAATTATAGCGGTATTACCCATGTCTGGTTTAGCGCGCAGATCAATCAGCATCTCAATGCCATCTACTTCAGGCATCTTACAATCGAGTAAAACAACATCAAACTGGCGTTCATTAAGCAGTTTCAGTCCTTGTGCAACAGATGTGGCCTCTTGGATCTCATGGAACGAATCACTTGATGCATTAAGCGTTCTTTTAACGAGTCGTCTGTCAACGACGTCATCATCTACAATCAACACTTTCATCTCGCAACCTCAACTTAATTTAACAACCTTGATAATAGCCAAGTCCTAAGGCTAGGGAGTTTTTTATTAAAACGCCTCCTGTTCACTGTTTGGGTTTTGGCCAAAATACTTTAAACGTCGTGCCTTCAATACCATTTGACTCTATTTCAATTTTGCCACCAAATTGATTCAAATGCTTCATCACAACAGCCAGCCCAACCCCACTTCCTTCTAGTTCATCTCTAGGTTTGAGTGTTTGAAAAAGCTGAAAAACACGCTCAAAATATTTAGGGGCAATACCTGGTCCATTATCGGTAATATGGATTTCGTAATAATGTTGGCTAGTCTGGCAACTGACTTTCACAAGGCCTTTTTCTTTATCATTATGTTTAATGGCATTGCCGACTAAATTCAAAATAATTGTTTTAAACGGAACCGAGGGCACAACCAATTCTGCTGGTTCAACTGTAATGGTAAATTGCTCGGGCACATCGAGTAATGGCGTGATGTCTTCCACAAGCTTTGAAAGTTCGAGGCTCACTGCAGGTGTATCTACTCTGCCAATCCTAGCAAATGAAAGTAAATCTTCGAGTAAGGAATGCATTCTATCCGCTCTATTGACTACCAGATGTAGATTTTCAAGCGACTCTGACGGTAAAATATCTTGACAATCTTCTGCTATCCAGCCCAATAAACGACGAATAGCGATCAAAGGGGACTTAAGATCGTGAGACGCGATATTGGTGAAATCATCAAGGTCGCTATTGGCTACTTTTAATTGCCGAATAAGGTTTTCGCGTTCCGTTACATCTCGGCGAATGCACAAAATATACGGCTTACCATTTTCATCTTCAAATCGACGCTTAATCGTTTCGAAGACCATTCTGCTTCCGTCAGAATGGTAGACGTCTTCCGTAACAACGCACTCCCCTTTTTCAAACGCGATTTTATCTTGCTCAAAAAATTGATTCGCTTCGCCTTCGTCAAACCCTTCAGTAGCGGTGAATCCGATTATTTTGTCGCGCAAGCCCTTAGGAAAAATAGACATAAAAGGTTCGTTGGCGTAGACCATTTTGAAATCGGTATCTTTAACAAAGATCCAGTCATGATTGTGTTTCGAAATAAGAAGGTGTAGTTCACGAGATTTAGCTGCTTGCAAAATATATTTATGTTGCACAATATGGTTCGTTATATCACGCTGAAGCACAGTCATAACGGCCTGTTCTTTTGCCGTTAACTGGACCCCTTTAGAACGAAAAAACTCTAGGTAACCAAAGCTCAAGCCTGATGGCAACATAACTGGAGATACCACGCGACTTATCCCAGTGCCTAATAGTGATTGCCCTCTGGTAACACTTCTAATTACATCAGGTGACTCCCCATCATCTCGTTGGATATCAAGTAACGATATTTGCGCTGCTAGTTCTTTATTACATTCGCCCTTTTGTGCCACTAAAACCTGCATATCTGCGCATTGACAAAAAATACGGCAAAATTGCGCGTCAAAAATGGTCAAAATCAATTCACAAATATTTTCGAGGTTGAGCGCTATTCCAGGATCTAGGTCTAATTCCCACGCATCGGTGTGCTTATTTAACGAAGGACGTCCAACATAATTTTCGATATTGAGCATGGGGTTTCCTTTTAGCTAAACATCGGTATTAACGAAGCGCTTCAATCGTTGCTTTAAGAAAATCAATCGTTAATTCACCTTTTACTAAAAAGCCCTTAACAAAATCGTATTTAAATGCACGTTCCTTATCTTCTGCTCTTTCAGAAGAAGAGTACATAGTGACCACACAAGCTGACAATGCTAATTGCATTCTGATCTTAGAAAACTCTTCAAGAAAATCAAACCCATTAACAATCGGCATATTGATATCCAGAAAGATAACCACAGGAGGGAATTCATCGGGATAGCGCTTTCTATTATTTTCGTAATCTTGCAAAAAAACCAATGCCGTCGCGCCATCGTCTTTTTCAAAAATGTTTTCTACTCCTAACGTCTTTAATTGGCGCTTAAGGATATATCTATCTAATTCGCTATCATCAACGATAAGAACATTAACTCGTTTCATTAACTTACCTGCTTAGGAATATTGATTGTAAAATGGGTGCCCAGTGCTGACGTTTGCATAAGTATGGTTCCATTTAAATAATCCACATGCTTTTTAACGATCGCTAACCCTAAACCTGAACCGAAACTAATCTTTGGATGAAACCGTTTGAACATTTGAAAAACCTCATCATGGCGGTCCAACGGAATGCCAATTCCGTTATCTTGCACGCTTAATTGGTAACTATCGGTTTTTTCTGAGAGAGACACCTTAACGTATGGCTTTTCTACTTTATCGTCATCACGGTATTTAAAGGCGTTAGATATCAAATTTTCTAATATCTGAACGACCCTGACTTTATCGCTAATAAAAGGGTGCTCAAGGCAGACATCGCAAGTAATTGCCTCGTTGTGCAGTTCTATGACACTTGATAAACGGTGCTGAATTTCATCAATCACCGGTATAAGCTCAATCTCAGTCACATTGTTATCCAAGCTGTCAATTTCCGTTAGAGACAAAATACTGACCACCAAGTCCTCTAACTTTTCCATTTGCCCATGGATTTTCTGCGCATCCTCAATGGCACTGGTAAGGAGTCCACTTTGAATATCTTCAACAATAAATCGGGTCAACAGCTTTGACGAACTAAGAGGGGCTTTTAAATCATGAGAGGCGCGATACGCAAATTGAGCCAGCTCGGCATTGGCCTGAGTCAAACTCTCGGTTCGTTGCTCAACTAACTTTTCAAGTCTTTGATTAACTTCTGCTACTAACATTTCATTGGCTAAGCGCTCTCTGGCTGCCAGTAATAAAGTTTGTAATTCCCCGCTGACATGTTTATCAATGTCTTCAGATAAATTTTTATCATCCGAGTTTCTTTCGAGTAAGTTGATCGCTTTACGAATGGAGCTTGATATGCTTTTCGACATATAGCCGATAGACACAATATTGAACATTGAAATGATAATGATGAGAGGGATCATGGTGCGCATTAAAAACGAAACCGTATCCGAAACAGGTTTTTCAAACTGCTGTGAATGCTGAATGAATATGTTTTCAAATTCTTTAAGCTGACTCAGTAACTGTTCGCGTGTTATTTGCTGGTTTGCAAAGCTAGCAACGGCTAACAAAGCGCGATTAGCCTGTTTTATATCCTCGTGACAAATATCAACGGCAGAATAGGTACCTATTTGACGCATCATAAATACATTGATGAAATTTATTTTTTTAATACAATCAATAGCTTGTTGCCGAATATCGGTAATTACTCTTTTCGTATCAAGTGCATCAAACTGCATTTTATTTTCAAGCGCTACAATGTTGTCGGTAAACTGACTAATATATTTCAAGTGCAGCAAATTTAATTGATGAAACTGCGCGCCTTTAGATATTTCAAACACTGATAAAAGCGTGATAGATATTTCGAAGACGGTTAATACGACTATGAGCTTTAGCTTACTGGAGATGTTCATTTTTATCTCAACACGTATTATTTAAAGTGAGGCTTATACATTAAGTATCAACAATTTATAAGCAATAGCCTTTGTACTTTAGTCGAGTATTCTAGAATTACCCGTTTCATCTAAATTAATCAAATTATTGGGGACTTAACCGTTTTATTGGAGAAGAAGCATTACCCAATATAAATTTCTGATAATAGCCAAAACAGTAGATCTACGAATGCTAAATAGTCAGTTTGGTCTATGATTCGAAAATTGTTGTTTGTTGAATTCGGCACCGGCAATCAGAAACAGGCAAATTGATATGGCTATCATGTAAATCTGATTTTCCACCGTGGGTCCTTGGGTCAATAACGCTACCATGTAAGTCATTGCACACACAAAAAACACACTACACATCGCACCGATTACCCCATACCTGAAGGCATAAAACATTGCCGGAACAAGCGCCACTAATTTTACATATTGGTCATATCCATCATGAAAAATGGTTAAGAAAAAATACCCACTGAGCAAAAATAGCCAAACAACTGTGCACTGCCCAGCAGCAGCCACTGATTTTTCATCAAAATGAAATAATAATTTTTGTGTGAGTAACACCAGTGGAAATATAAAGAAGATACCAACTAAATCACCTAAAGCCATATTGGTGATGTTTTGTATTAAATTTATTGCCACATGTGGATCATCCAACGCCCTTCTTCCAACAAATAGCGTGGCATTAGTGACACTCGTCACAATAAAAAGCACGAGTAACGCACACGCGTTGTTTAGGGAAGTGAGTACGTTAGTGCCAAAACGCTTTCGATATTGCCATAATAGAAAGATAAAGCTAAATGGATAGAGCACAAAGTGTGTGACATACCAGATTAAAGACTCAGGATAAAATACAGGAGATGACAGCCATCCTCCGCTGTGAAACAACAGCAAAAACGCGATGCGATCGATAACGAATAGGTAAGGCCAACTGCGAATGGGTGAAAATAAGAAAACACAAATACGTAAACCGGCAGGCAAATACCAGCTAACGACATTTGGTATCAGCTCCAATTGGGTACTGACTATCCACAAGCAATTAAACGCAACTGCGTAAAGCACACCTAGAAAAGTATACTTAATCCAAGATTGATCTCTTAGCATACATACCAAATCACTATTTTCACTGTCTCTATATATACGTTTAAATCAATAATAATTCCCCCTAAAAATACCATTTCAATAAAGCTAAACCCTAAATAAATAGCGCCCAAGCAGTCAAAAAATCATGCCGATATGGCAATTTCGCTATAGCAATTTTCAACTAACGTGAAGCATGCCTTTATTCGGAACAACCATCTTGGTAATTCAAATTAAACAAACCAATAAATAAAATTGGTAAACCACGATTGACGAAATGCAGTGTGATTGGTTACCTTATTGTTATATTTTTTATGCCGAAATGTTAAAATAAGCAACCCATATGCACTTAATTAGTGTGTAAAGACCACTTTCGTAGCGGCTTGATATTGGCTAACTTGGCTCGCAGCTTCGCTGTTAGCTATCAGTACTCATTGATCGAATTAGGCCAAAAAATAGCATTAATAAATAATACTTTAATAAAGGGCAGTGCAATGAAATCAATAAATAGAACAGTCGCTTGCACACTTTTAGTGGCGAGTACTTTTTGTTCGGTAGAATCAAAAAGTATAACCGTGAATGATGTAGTTTCATTGCCTGTTTCACACAGTGCTTTAGCGCAAGGTGTGCTATTGGGTAAAATGGCACACCTTGACCCTAGTAAACCTCCCAGTGGAAATTTTGATTTACTAGATTGGAGTTTAACGCTTCCCACTGATCTCAATAAAGACCTAAAAGCTGACAATATTTACGAAAAACCCTTAAGTAATAATTTTGAATTGAAGCCTCTTTTTTATACGGCTATTGATGGTGGAATGGTATTCGCGTGTCCTAATGTGGGGGCAAAAACATCTAAAAATACTAAGTATGTGCGCACTGAACTTCGGGAAATGCTCAGGCGTGGTAATAGTCGGGTAAAAGCGCAGGGCATTACGGGAAATAATTGGGTTTTTGCTGACGCTCATGGTTCAGTTAAACGAAAAGCAGGGGCTGTTGAAGGTAGTTTAGAAGCGACCTTAGCCGTCAATCGCGTATCAACAACCGGTGAAGAGAAAATGGTAGGCCGAGTGATAATAGGTCAAATTCATGGTACCGATGACGAACCGATTAGACTTTATTATCGAAAATTGCCCAACAATGAATATGGTTCAATCTACTTTGCTCACGAAATTAATGGTGGTGATGACAGTTGGATAAACCTCATTGGTTCACGTTCCCATACCTTAGCCGATCCTAGGGAAGGCATTAAATTAAATGAAAAATTTAGCTATAAAATTTCCGTAGAAAATAGCGTGCTGTTTGTCACTCTTATAAGAGAGGGCAAATCTAATATAAATAAACAGCTTGATATGAGTGCGAGCGGCTACGGTAAAAGTAATCAATATATGTACTTTAAAGCGGGGGTTTATAATCAGAATAATGGCGGCGATCCCAAAGATTACGTGCAAGCGACTTTCTATCATCTAGACAATCAGCACGCAGGCTATCGATTTTAGTCATTAGGCCGAAATAGCGAAGGCGTAATCCCGCCATCGCTATCTTCTCCTGCCATAACGCCTCTAAGATCCTCGAAATAGGACTCCCTTAACCGAGAGACAATTTATCCCGCTTCCCCTACCCCCCATTGCTGAATCGTCCACATTGGTCATACCAATATGGACCACAGGGTATAGATCACCCATTCAAAATGTAAATTTAAAGTTAATTATTTAGCGCAAATGTAGTGGAAGACGCAACATTATTATGCTTATACAACCAAATTGGTTAGCAATTAATTAACATTCTGGTAATCATTTAAGTCACTCATGGTAATAACATGGCGCAACTAACTGCTAATAAAAATCAATAATACGGAGAATGGAGCCATTATGAAGTTTAAAACATTTGCACTTTGTGCGATTGCAGCCGCTATAACAGGTTGCAGTACAGACTCAGACAATAACCCCAACACTTTGGGCTCTATTACCCTTTCAGGGACACCAACATCTGGCGAAACCTTGAGCGCATCAGTAAGCGATGCAAATGGTATATCAGGGGATATTACCTATTATTGGTACGCTGATGGTGTTGCTATTCCAAACGCTGATACCGCTTCTTTTACGTTAACTGACGAGCAAATCGGTTCACCCGTTACCGTTCAAGCCCTTTATACCGATGATGGTAATATCAACGAATCCCATATTAGTGATCCCACTTCTGATATTTCAGCAATTATCTTTCCAGCGTCAATTGCGATCACTGGAGATGCTTTTGTCGGCTCCACATTAGCAGCCTCGGTAGTTGACGAAAATGGTATTGAAGATGCGACGATTTTATACACCTGGTTTGCTGATGATGTAGCAATAGAAGACGAAGTATCGGCTGAGCTTGAGCTCAAAGAAGCCCAGTTCGGAACAGTGATTACGGTTAACGCGGCGTTTGAAGATGACAGAGGTTTTGATGAATCGGTAACGTCAGCAGCGACCGACGTCGTATTTCGTAATAATTCCCAAGGTTTTGTCGTTATTCAAGGTACACCCACGGTAGGTAATATATTAGCAACTGAAATCACTGATCTTGATGGTGCAACAGGTACCATAACCTACCAATGGTTTGCTGACGATACGGCTATTGTAGGTGCAACTGAAAGTTCATATATGGTCGACACCTCATTGGTGGGTATGGTGCTGACGGTACAAACGACGTATGTTGATGACAATGGCTTTGAAGAAGATTATGTGTCTAACGCGACCATCACTGTATCAAATGTCGCGGTTGATCAGCCCGGTAGTATCGAAATTATGGGCACTGCACCTTACTTAGCCAGTGCCACACTTACCGCTGAAATTACTGACAATAATGGTATAGAAGAAACAAATGTAGTTTATTCTTGGTCCGCCGATGGTGTTGAAATTACTGGCGCGAATAGCAAAACCTATACACCTACCAGCCAAGCAGGTTCTATCATCTCTGTTAACGCATCTTACACTGACAACGATGCATTTACTGGCACTGTTACCGACTCTCTCGATACGCTGATATACACCCAAGTCGTTGGTGATACAGCATCACTTGAAAGCACGATTGGCGTTTTAGCGGATGGTGATGTACTCGGTCTAAATACTAATATTTACAGTCCTACTGCTGCAATAGAATTCGCCAGCGGCATAACGTTGCGCGCACTAGAGGGGCAAACCCCAACCCTATCCGGTGACCTGTGTATTCATGTTGCCGATGGTGTTGATGGTGCAGCGGTTACCGGTATAACCTTTACGGATATCGATACTCTTTCAGGCTCTAGCTGTGATAGTGGTGAAGAAGCGGTAATTTATTCTGAGGGTGATAACTTTGTGTTTTCTCAGAACACCATGGATGGCGAACAGGCTATATTGAATTATCCAGATGATTCATACCATTGGTTAGTCCTAAAAGGCAGTGGCGCGTTAATTGAGCGAAACACTTTCTCAGGTCGCGATGTAGCACAAGAAGGTTCAGTTATTAAATTGGCTTCATCTGGTTCTGACCATGTTATTCAATATAATTTGTTTAGCGACAGTGCTAATGATAACTATGATAACTCCAGCCTACTGCTACTTAACTTAGGCAGCACAACGGGTAGCGATGCTGCTGATAATGCGAACTTCACGGTACAGTATAACCGTATTGAAAATGTTGTCACTGGTCGCCGCTTAATGCGTGTGCAAACTTCTGGTGCCACTATTCATGGGAATACCATTTTTAATGCCAACGGTGGTATATCCCTAGAAGATGGTGGTTTTAATGTCATTACTGACAACGTCATTATACGCACCAGTGATATCGCTGATTCTGATGATAGACCCAGTGGCGTGTTAGTTACGCCTTTAGGTCATACGGTAAGCAATAACTATATCGCCGGTATCCGTTCAGGCAACAAAGAAGCAGGCGGAATTGTCTTCACTGCAAATCCATTCTCTCAAGCTGACGGCGGCGTACCCAACTCGGGCAACCAAGCAATACTTGACGGCACAGGAGACTTAACATTAACCGTAACCAACAATACTGTTCTTAACTCGCTTCAACCAATTGTATTTAGTACTGAAATTGGTTCAAAGGCCGGTGTAGGCGATTGTGATGAGCTCACTGTAATTGACAATCCTCAGTTATACGCCTTAACCAAAAACTTCTTTGTTATTGATTTCGATGCCAACGTAATTGCCAATGGTTTCAACGAGAATGCCACCACTCAGGGCCTATATTTAAACGCTGACGGAGGCTTCAGTGATCACTCGTTCGAGTACGATTGCGACATAATCAACCATGATGAATCTACACTAACCAACAATTTTGGCTTTAGCGATAGCTACATGTCAGGTGACACATCCGACGATTGGGTTGATATCCGAAATGTTGACGGCAACGGTGAGTTTGATACTGATGGGGCGATTGACCAAGACCCAGCAAGCAACGGCAAAGAAGTACCTGAATTGATTACGGCCACCAGCACACTCGTTGAAACTGACCCTAATGGCGCGCAATCGATCGCAGGCGCTAAAAGCCTGCATTACATACAAGCTTCAGAAGTAGGCGTTGGCTCTACTTGGGTAGCACAAGACGATTAAACCTTAATTTCACATTAAAAATAAAAAGCAAAACGCTACCTTAAACATATTAATAGAGACAACGGAGATACTTAAATGTCGTTGAACAAAAAACACAATTGTACACCTGAATTCCACCTTAAAGCGGGGCCTGCTTTTGCGGTTCGCCCAGCAGCGAAATGGATAAAAGCAGCGATTATTGCCGGGATGACCACGACGACCGCATTCGCCTTGCAAGCACAAGAAACGCAAACCGCGCTAGACGAGAATGAAGCAGAGCTTGAGATCATTGACGTGGTAGGCTCACGACGAACCATTCAGGATCAAATTGCCATTAAACGAGAGTCAAACACAGTGGTTGATGGGCTCTCTTCGGAAGATATTGGCGACTTACCTGCGCTTTCTATCGGTGAAGCACTAGAGTCGATTACGGGCGCAGCTTCTCACCGAGAAAACGGTGGTGCCACAGAAATAACCATTCGTGGTTTGGGGCCATTTTTAAGTGCAACTCATATCAATGGTCGCCAAGCAACTAATGGCAGTGGTGACCGTTCGGTCAACTTCTCGCAATTCCCATCAGAATTGGTAAAAAAAGTCGCTATTTATAAAACCCAAGACGCATCAATGATTGAAGGAGGCGTAGCAGGTGTAATATCACTTGAAACTGTACAACCCCTCGATTTTGGTAAGCAGCGTATCCAAGGTGAAATAAAAGGTAACTACAATCCTGACGAAGGTAACATAGACAACGACCTACAAGGCGATTTAGGGTTTCGCGGTACCTTTAGCTACGTTGATCAATTCGAGTTCGATAATGGTAAAGCATTAGGGGTATCGTTTGGTGTACAACGCCAAGACATTAGCCAACCTGAAGCTGAATATCGAAGCTCAAGTCCAACGGGTTCCTCTTTATGGGCATGCTTAAACGACCCAACCAATACTAACGAGGGTTTCTATCGTAGTAGTGCCGGTGACTGTGAAGATCAGGTGAACGGAAGCAGTAACCAAGGATACGATACCTCTATCGATCCTGAAACGGGTAAAGCAGTAAGTGATGGAACGCCTTACGCTTGGACTGGCAGTAGCCGTAGCTACCGTCAAAACGAAACGTCCGATGAGCGGGATGCCTTCTTCTTAGCGCTGCAATTTCAACCGTCAGAATCATGGGATATTAATTTTGATGCGCAAGTGTCAGATAGAACACAACAAGAGTCTCGTCACGATTTAATCTTTTTACAAAAGCGCGCGACCCCCGGTCTAACTGGGCCAACCTTAGTTACCAATCAAGTAGGCGGTATTTTGCACTGGGAAGGCCAAGAGCGTATCGAATCGGCAGGTGAAGAATTTTCTCGTGAAGAAAACTATCGCGGCTACGGTATAAATATTGAGCATTACGCAACAGATGCACTGACCATTAACTTCGATGCGTCTTATTCGAAAACTGAGCGAGAAGAACTGCAAATTTCTAATAGAGGTCGCACTGCTGACAGGCAGTTCTTTAGTTGGGATATGGGAGAGAATATTCCGCACTTTACCTTAACCGACTTCGATGTGACTGACATTAGTAATTACACCGACAGTCTTCGCACCCGTATCGATAAAGAAAACACCCGAGATAATGAAATAAAGTCGGCGCGTCTAGACTTTGATTACGCATTAAATGGTGAGGTTTTCACCAGTATTCAAGCGGGTCTTAGAACATCGGAACTGAGCTTTATTCAATATGGCGGTAGCCAAGGTAACGGATCAAGAAATGAGTACAACTTAAATACCGACGTAACATCAGCCCTTGAAGTGCTTGAGAGTTGCCAAAAGTCCTTTCCTGAGTCTGACTTTTTATCCAGTGTCTCAGACGGTAATATTGTTACCAATGTAGACAGCGCAGGCAATGTTATTAGCAGTGGTACGGGCTCTTCTTGGGCCACTTATGACAACGTATGTTTCTCAAAAGCGGTTGCGGCTTCCCAAGGCGGAGAGTTCGCATACCCAGCGCTAGAGTATGAAAATAGCGGCACCATTGATGTAACAGAAAAAACCAATTCTGCCTATATCATGACCAGTTACGACACAGAAATGTTTGGTAAATTAATTCGCGGTAACTTTGGTGTACGTGTTGTTGATACTGAAGTGACATCTGTTGGCTTTCGGAACACGTTCGATGTGGTCACTGACGAATTAGGCATTCTTAGTTTGGTAACGGGCGACTCACTTGAAAAAATACAAGGCGGCGGAGATTACACTGAAGTGTTGCCTAGTGTTAACTTAGTGGTTAACTACAGTGATGATATTTTACTGCGCGGTGGTGTTTACCGTGGTATGTCACGCGCCGATCCGTCGGATTTGGGTTATAGCCGTACCTTTCAAACCGATGACGATATAGCACCCACCTCTCTTGCAGATTTGTTAGTCGGCGTGAATGGCTCGGGTAACCCAAATACGCAGCCGCTAATGTCATGGAACTACGACGTGGCGTTTGAGTGGTACCCAAATGAAGATTCTATCTTTGCGTTCGGCGTTTACTACAAACAGTTTCAAGGCGGGTTTCAACAAGAAACCGTGTTAGAAAACTTTGAAATAGACGGTGAAAATTTTGCACTGCCCGTAACAAGTGCTGTGACAACAGATAATGAGAGTGATTTATTCGGTATCGAAACGTCAATTGCCTATCGTTGGGACAGCGGTATTGGTATCAAAATTGGCTATAACTATGCTGATACTGATTTCGAATTTGAAGACAGTTTATACGGCGACACCTTTATTACCGACTTAGACGGCAACACCACCCAGCTTAGCGCGGGTATCATCCCTCCTGGCTCAGTACCTGGCTTTTCGGAGCATGTATTTAGTACGCAGGTGTATTACCAAATTGGCGACTTAGACACGGCAGTGATTTATAAATATCGTAGTGAATATTTCCAACCTTATACCAGTAACGGAACGCGTTTACGTTACGTTGATGAAGTAGGTGTATGGGAAGCGCGAGCGTCTTATAAAGTAAACGACCATGTGCGTGTTAAAGTCGAGGCGATTAACCTGTTTAGTGCGCCAAAATCTCAAGACTATTATGTTCAAGGTAACTTAGGGGAAGTGAATGACTACGGCCCTCGTTTGTTCGCGGGCGTGAGCGTTAAATACTAAAAGTAACCTTGTAGTTAAGGTAAAGTGTCGAATGCCGTTCACATTAGTGAGCGGCATTTTTTTTAGAGGGTTATCTTTCTAATCCGCTACTGCTTCATTGTTTAAAACGCTAATTCATTTAGTACTTACGGGCATCACTCATACCACCAGCATCGCCATTACCGTTAAAACAGCTATCGGTTACTAACGTATTAACGTATTTTAATTAGGTTAGTTTGCTTCCAGTGTGAGTGTTACGCCACTCTTATCACGCTGCAAATGCTCACGACTGTTGAGCAGAAATAATCGGTTGGTGTCCACTTTCGCGTTATTCACCAAAAACGTTTTAACTGCTTTAGCCCTACTTTCGGCCAGTATTGCCAACGCGTGGCGTGGCACTTTAATGCTATTTCTAACTTGATTGTACATAGCAATGACCAAGGCTTGGTTCTGTTGGTCTTGTGAGATAAGGCGCTTACCGTCTTTCTGCTCTGGTTGACCCTGTTCTAGTTGTGCGTTGACCACCTGCCGCTCTTCTTCCACAACCTTGTTGGTAGCAACGCTAAATAATGTCACCAAGGCGTTTCCGTATGGCCCAGTTAACGTAATGGCGCTAGCAGAGAAATCAGCAGGCAACACAGCGTCTCCAGTCAACTCGAGCAATTGCTGTTGCAGCTGTTGTTCAGCAATCTCGTACGCATCTTGTACTTCGTTAACGGTGCCTTCAATGTTTACGCGAAGACCTGGGCGTTTAACCAGCGCTTTAGCCAATGTGTTGAGTTTTTCAGATATGGCATCGTTCAGAGCAGCAGAACCATGAGAAAATGCAATGTCGTTAAGCTCATCGTCGCTGCCGACTAGATTAGCCAAAAGCGAGAAAGGCGCAGTGACGGCTTTGGTTATTATGTTACCAAGCGCTTTGAAAATAATCGCGCCAAACCCAAAACTTGGGTTGTTCAAATCCCCTGACACTTCCATACCTAGGTCAATTACGCCATCAGAGTCTTGCAACAACGCGATAGCAAGCCCAAATGGCAAACTAAGCGCTTGGTCTGAATCGGTTTTTCTACCTAAGGTGAGCTGATCAATAACCACATGATTTTGACCCTTTAACTGATTGTTCTCCAGCTTATAACCTACGTCTAATGACAATAAACCTTTATCAATAAAGTGCCCCATATAGGTACCTGAGTATGGGTTAACCGACGTCAACTCAGCGCCGCTTACCGAGAAGTTTAGATTAAGATACATATCATCAAGCAGAGGGTTAATCGCCCCGCTTAATGCCACTGGCGCATAACCATCAATTTTACCGTTCAAATCAACGTTAGCGGAAGTATCTGCTTTTGACGACAAAGAAGTGATACTGCCGTTTAACGCCTCAATACCCGAAGCAAAGCGCGGTCTAAGAGAATTATCTTCGAAGTAAGCACTGCCCTCTAGCACACTAATATCATCAATTCTGATCGCCATAGGCGAAGCTGCTTGTTCAGTCATTGTGGGGCTATTCACAGCAGCGGATGGTTGTATTGGAGGCGCACTGGCTGATGGCGTTTTAACGATAATATCGCTAATGTTCGTTTGTCTATTTTTATCAATGACCAGTTTGGCGTAGGGACTTTTAAGCGTTATTTTTTGCAGTGAAAAGGCATTTTCGCCGGTGTCATACTGAACCCCTGCTAACTGCATATCCTGCCATTTAAGCAGCGGTTCTTGTTTCAGCCCATCTACGACAGCAAGCTCGCTAATATTGGCTTGCCCTGTAAACACGGTAGGACTAGCCGAACCCGCTGCAAATGAACCCGATACACCAGCGATACCGTTTTGCAGATCAGCGTTTAAATAGGGTGTGATATACGGTTGAAGCTGTACTAATGCGAACTGACTAACATCAACCGTACCAGCGACTTGTTGTTGCGTTACATTTACCTTGCCACTACTCACAAACTCGCCTAATGAACTTGTGGGAAGCTGCGTGGCATTTCCCCCAACCCCGAGCTGCAGAGTGTATTCTATGGGGCTTTCAAAGTGTGTATCGACTACACCCGTCGTGGCATTGATATTAAACACTCGCCAATGCACACCTTGGGAAACAACACGTTCGTTAATGGCTATATCGCCATTATTCAAAGCAAATGACTGTAAAACCACTCGCCATTCAGGTTTATCTGCTTCGTCTTGGACAGAAGTGCCTGCATTTGGATCCGCTTGCTCGGTTTGTGCATTTTGTGACTCAGTGCGAGAAACAGCATCTGAGTTTGCTGCTGATTTTACATTAGGGGCACTTGCGGTAACGGGATCAAGTTTTGACTGCGGCGTTAATATGGCAACTAAATCTACGCCCATCTTATCAACACTCGCATCAACCCAAGGCTCATCGATGCGAACACTGGCGATATCAACTTGCTGAGTGTTTGTATCAAGTTTTACGCCAGTAATATGTATGCCAGCAATCTTAACCTTTGGCTGGCTATTGCTATCAGTAATCGTCAGGTTCGATAGAGCTAGTTGTCCGTTATTTACTTGTAAGCGTACGCCGTCTACGTGTTGTACTAGGTGATAATTCAAATTGAAATCTAATAGGCCATTAGTGAGCCTTGCTTCAATTACGTCATCTGATAGCGGCCACAAAGGTGACAGCGCAACACTTGCCAGCTCAATACTGCCCTTTGCTTCAAGAGGCGCCAATTGAAACTGCCCATCGAAGTGGAGCGTACCACCTTCATCAGAAAGCAGCTTAAATTCATAATGATTCTCAGGTAATTGAGCACTTTTATCTTTCGATGGTTGAGAAATTAAAGCGAGGGTATCCAAATCAGTTAATTCAAACGCCAACTCGGGATAGTTAATTTCAGTGTCAGTGACGTGATCTGAAAGCAGTACGTGTCCGCCAGAGAGTTGAAAGCGCCCTAATCGAATATGCGGAATTTTTGTTATCTCATCTTCATCCACTGGTGGTTGCTCTGACGATTCTTGCTTGAGCTTTTCGATAATGTCAGAAAAATTAAGCGTCGTTTTATCACCACCAGAGATACGGGCTAAATGGGTATAGGGCTCATCAATATATGCGTGTTCAATGGTTGGGGTTAAGTGCAGCAGCGTTTGCCAAAATCCAACATCCACCTCCAATAGCGAAACCTGCACAAATGGTGCATTAATCTGTTCTTCCTCAACGATAAAGTCAGACACACGAACACGAAGCAAAAATGGATTGATACGTACTTTTTCAATGCTTACCGTGCGCCCAAGCTTGTCGCTCAACACACCTGGCAACTGAGACTGTAAAACCAAGGGCGTGATAAGACCTAAAATTAGCGCATAAATGAGATATGCAGTGATGACATACGTGGTAATACGCACCCACTTTGCTTGATTGCTGAAAGTTGTTATTAGATTTTTGAAAGACATAGCGGGCTTGGTTTTAGAACGAGAATAGTATTATAGACATGGCGAGCCCATCACAGATAGCAAATAAGCCCGCCCAAGAATGATTAAAGCAACGAAGCTAAATTACCTAATCCAGATTGAAGCAACGCTTGAGTGTCTTTATCACCGCTAAGATAAGCGTTAATTTGCGATACAAAGCTACTAATCATGTCTGTATCTAAACCAAGCGCTTCAAATTGCTGCTTTAGGGCATTAATACTGCTTAACGATGAGCTGTATTCTGAGGCCTTATTTAATAATCCTGACATGGCAGAACTCTTTGATGATGAGTCCGAAGTCACCTCAGGCACGTAGTCAAGCAAACTGTCTAACCCAGGAATATTGCTTGCTAGCTCAGTGTAATCGCCCCCAGAAAGGTTAGATTTAGCGTAATCAAAAATTGACGCTAATCCGCCTTGAGACTGAGTTTCACTCACCCCCAAATTGTCAGACACCATACTGACCAAACTTGAAACATCTAAAGCTTGAGATTCAGTAGAAGAAACCGTTTGTGTTGACGTTGAGCTACTAGATTTACCCAGTAAGCCTTTTAATTTATCGACCGTATCATTAGCAAATGCGTGCGATGAAAGGGTTAAGGTTGTAATCAGTAAAACAGAGAATATTTTCATTTAATAGTCCTTAAATGGTTTGAATGTTTGGAATTATTTTACCCGTCACAACACATATTTAGATGAACGCATCATGCAAATAAAATCGGCGTTCACGCCTAATGCTCATTTTAGAATGCTTTTGTAGTATAAAGTTCGAATGATGCAATGAAGGGTAGTTTAGCGCGCTATCCTAGCGCAAATCGAGATTTTATACCCTAACAAAAGTGTAAAGTTTGTCTTTACAATTCTAAGGCAACGTAAGCATTAATGAAAATGCCCCGACCTAATCGGCAGGGCTTATAGCTTCTAGGCTGAACACTAATACTGCATATTGAAAGTGTCACTATAAAGCAGAATTGCTTTGCCACTGGGAGATATAATTAAGCGCCCTCACCTACGATGCAAAATGCATTCAGTTTATTGCCATCTAAGTCTCTAAAATAACCTGCGTAAAAACCTGATTCAGCTTCTTCAGGCCTAAACCCGACAGCCCCTTCAGATGTTCCGCCTAATTCAAGTGCTTTGTTATAAAAGGCATTAACCTGTTGTTGGTTTTCTAACGCGATGGCGACCATGGTGCCATTACCTACCGTTGCAGGCTCTTTATTAAATGGCACTGCAACACCAAGCGAAGGTTCACCTTGCCCTTTTGACCAAGCAATAAAATAATCAGGCTCATCCATAAACCTTACTGCACCTATCGTGCCTAATAAGGCATCGTAAAATGCTCCTGATTTAGCTAAGTCTGCTGTTCCTATCGTTACGTATCCAATCATTGCGCTCTCCTGTAAGTTATTATTTAACGCGACTTAATAGTAGCCATTGACTACTGACAGTTAATGTCAGTAGTGTTTGTATAAAATTAAGCATACATCCACACAGATGAAGTAATCACATATGCGCAAAGCTGACAGACTAAACGATATTGTTCATCACCTAAGAAGAATGCATCAAGCTGTTACAGCGCATACATTAGCTGAGAGCTTTGAAGTTAGCTTAAGAACTATTTATCGCGATATCCAAGATCTAGTTGATTCAGGTGTACCGATTTTAGGTGAGGCTGGAGTGGGTTACGTAATCGATAAAAAATATCATCTACCTCCTATTATGTTTGATGCAGACGAATTGGAAGCTATCGCCTTGGGAATTGGTATGGTGAGTAATTGGACCGATGAAAAGTTCGCCGAAAAAGCACAAAGTGCTTATCGAAAAATTCAAGCCACATTACCCGCTCAGTTAATTAACGAGCTTCACCAAATCAGCACATTTTCAGCCCCCAGCCATTACAAAATACCTTGGGAAGTCAACTTCACCGAAGTGAGAGAATGCATTAGGCGCAAACATGTTGTCAGCTTTACCTATTTGGACCTTAATGACCGACAAACTGAGCGAGTCATTCGACCTCTCGCATTAATATCATTTAGTCCGATATGGTTACTGGCCGGCTGGTGTGAACTACGCGGTGCATTTAGAAATTTCCGCCTGGATCGGATCACAGAATTTAGCCAACTCAACACCCGCTACAAAGATGAAAAAGACAAGAGCCTATCGACGTATCTCAAACTCGTTAATAAAGATCAAGACGCTGCTAGCAGCCAGTAATAAAGCCGTTAAAATACATTTATAAAAGTAGGCGCAACTTTTTAAGCATTTAATTAGCCCAGCGACTAGCTTAGCGCGATTAAGACGCGTGCCTACGATTGCCGAACTCTGATTTTTTACCCAACTCGAAGTCTACTTTTATTCCATCCTAGATCGCTACGGGACAAGATATGAGCGCCAATTTCATTTGACGACTAACACTGGGCAATCTGCTTTATTCGCTATCGCTTCTGCAACGTTAACATTCAAAAAATGAGAAAGTCCGGTTCTTCCATGACTAGCAATAACTACCATGCCAATATCACCGCTGTTGGCCTCGGCCAAAATTTCATCGATGGCATCACCGTGTCGGATAACCGTTTCAATCTTTAAATTAGTAGTCAATTGGCTTAATAACTCGTGCATTTTACTCGCAGCAGCGTCTTCCATATTTTTAGCCAGCTCTTGGGGCGTTATCGCAAGGATCATATAATTCTCATCGCCTGAAGGCTGCTCGACAATATGTAAAATACGAATGCCTACCTGATACAAATTCGCCATTTCAATGGCATATTGCAAAGCATGTGATGCAGTATCGGAAAAATCGGTTGGCCATAAGATATTACGTGTTCGCATATTACTCTCCTTATTGAGGTAAAAGTGTTTTTGCAATGACGTGGCAAGCGACACCAAAAAAGACTCGCGCCAATCTCAGCGGATTGAGTATAGTCAGTTTAAAAGGCCTTTTAGTGATCATAATCAATTCAACAACAATCTAGACACTCAAAGTTACAACAGAACGAATACCTTGTGTTTATTAATTGGGCTGTGATTGAGTGCTTTATGACTTTGGATGTCGTTGTTGCTTCTTTTACAAGAGATTCAATATTTGGAATAACTGAGGTTGAACGCCCGATGATGACTCAATGCGGACATCTAGCTTAGCTAGAGACGCCAACATTTTTAATGCTTTTTTAACCAAAACCCTTTCCCTGAGTTAACACGTTGAGTGTTAATGACGAATTACTCCATCATGCCTTTAATATGTGCAATGACACTGCGCCCCAATGCGCTTAATACATAACCACCTTCCAAGGTGGAAACCATCCTGCCCTTGCAATGTTTAACCGCTAGTTTTTTAAGCTCTGAGGTCAGCCAGTAGTAGTCTGTTTCGACTAAATTCAAATGCCCCATATCATCTTCATAGTGACTATCGAATCCAGCAGAAATCAGAATTAATTGCGGGGCAAAAGCATCTATTTTAGGTAGCCATTGCTCGCTGATTGCTTGCATAAATTCATCACCATACGTACCAGCAGACAAGGGTAGATTTAATATGTGCTCGTTGCCCGGCCCCATATTATAAGGGAAAAAAGGCGACTCAAATGACGAGCAAAACAACACGCGTTCATCGTTAAAAAAAATGTTTTCAGTGCCGTTACCGTGATGTACGTCAAAATCTATTATGGCTATGCGTTCCAAGCCATATTGCGCCATCGCGTAAGCGGCAGCGACGGCAACATTATTAAAAAAACAAAAGCCCATGGACTTGGCATATTCGGCATGGTGTCCTGGTGGGCGCACGGCACAAAACGCTTGTTCGGCTTTACCTTGCATGACGAGATCGACCGCCATCACGTTTGCGCCCGCGGCATATAACGCAGCGTCTAAACTGCGAGGCGTCATTTGCGTATCGGGTGCAAATTCGATTACCCCTTCTTTTGGCGCACTGGCAAATACGTGATCCACGTATGCTTTGTCATGCGCTAAATATAATTGCGCTTTGGTGGCTTGAATTGCTTGTTGTTTATCAATAACAAAATCAAGCCTTGAGGCAATCAGTTGATCATTAATAGCATGCAATCGGTCGGGGCTTTCGGGGTGATCTTCACCTGCGTCATGCAAACCACAACTAGGGTGACTAATAAATACAAAACTCATTGTTGTTTATCCAGACTCAAAATTAAATTTACTTCACCGGGCTCATCTGCTGGTTGGCGCACAAAATTAGCACTTTCGAATACTCTTAGCATATTGCGGTTATCTGCTCTGACCATGGCGAGCATTTTTGTTAAACCACGTTGTTTGGCGATAAGTATCATTTCAGCCAGTAGTTGTTTGGCCATGCCTTTGCCATGGAATGACTCGCGGGTAACAAAAGCAGCCTCACAGCTTTGCTTATCTGCGTTTAAATAATAGCGCCCTACGGCCTGAATTTCGGCTACTGAACCGTGTTGCCTAACAATGCACAACGCTAAGTCGTGACTCTGATCAACACTGACCAAGTTACATGATTTTTCCCGGGTCATTTGCGTGGGATAATGGTTATAACGGTAAAAAAGAGTTTCTTTGGTATGCGAATAGAAGAATTCTTGCAAACGGCGTTCATCGGCAGGGTTCAATGGCCGTAAGTCAAACGCCTGATTATCGACTTTAAGTGTTTTAAACCCCAGAGGTCCCAGTTCAGGAACATCTCGAGGATAGTTTTTTTGATAATTAGGCACCCAGTAATGCTCACGCACTTTAGCAAGCAACTGTTCACGAAACTTAGGATGAGCCACCCGAATTAATTCTAACGCACGCTCACGAATACTGCGTCCCTTAAGGGAGGCCACACCAAATTCGGTAACCACATAGTGTACGTGACCACGAGATGTTACCACCCCACTGCCTTCGGTGATAAAAGGCACAATACGCGAGATTGTGCCGTCTTTAGCGGTTGAGGGCATGGCGATAATGGGCTTGCCACCGACCGACATGGCCGCACCACGGATAAAATCGACTTGCCCGCCTATACCGCTGTAGAACTGATGACCAATTGAGTCAGCAACCACTTGCCCGGTTAAGTCGACTTCAAGTGCGCTATTAATGGCGACCATTTTATGGTTTCGCGCAATATTCGCCGGGGAGTTAAGGTAATCGCTGGGATAAAACTCAACATGAGGATTATTATCCACAAAGTCATACAGCTTTTTACTGCCTAAACAAAAACTGGCCACCGTTTTACCCGGATGAAAGGTCTTTTTACGATTATTGATCACCCCTTTGGCTATCAAATCGATAATACCGTCCGTAATCAACTCACTATGCACACCTAAGTCTTTGTGGTTCTGCAAGTAATACAACACGGCATTGGGAATTTTACCTACGCCAAGTTGCAGCGTTGCACCATCATCCACCAGCATGGCGACATATTGCCCTATGCGTTCAGTGATTTTATCCGGTTCGAAAAGCGGTAGTTCAGGTAAGGCTTGTTCAACTTCAATGCAGGCTGCAAAATCGTCAATGCGGATAAATGTCTGACCACTGGTGCGGGGCATCATAGGGTTTATTTGCGCAATCACATATTTGGCTTTTTTAACGGCAGCCAAATTCACATCTACCGCCACACCCAATGAACAATAACCGTATTTATCCGGCAAGCTGACCATAATCAAAGCCGCATCTAGCGGCAAGATGTCTTGTTCGAACAGTGACGGCACTTCTGATAAAAAACACGGGGTATAATCTACACGCCCTTCCGCCACAGCTTGGCGGATTTTTTTACCGCCAATAAACAAAGCGTTAACTTTAAATAAATCACTGAATTGCGACTCTACCCAACGACTTTCTGACAAGGTATTGATATGCACCAATTCAATGTCATGCAGATCACCGCTATTGGCAATCAAATCATCAATAAGTGCATTGGGAACGGCAGCATTAGAGCCAATAAAAATGCGATTGCCTGACTTAAGTAATTCTTTCCAGTCAGGGCGATTGGGTAAGGCAACTTCCATAATAACTCCTGAGGTAGACTCAAACTTACTCTGCCATAGAATGGCCTAATCAGCATTAAGACCTTGGTATGGCATGTTTAATCAACAGTCTTAATCTTAAACGATCATTATTCGCAAGAACATCAGTCAAAGTTGAATGGCTACTATTAACATTTTTAACCTTGTGTAGAACGTATGCTAACCAGCACTTTCTTCAACCTTTTAATTTATAAAATTATAGTGATGCGACCAAATGACAAATTGAACGCTTGAAGCGAAAACGGACTATGAACGTAAGATAATGAAGCCTCAGTATTGGAGCCATTAAATTGAGAATATTAGAAAATAAGTTGGTTTATTGTTCACATATTAACCGCTTGACTAATATATAAACACCATGCTAATTTTTCGAATCATATGATCAATTATTATCAGGGATGAAAAATGAGAGCAATATATATTGCTGCCATACTAATATGTTGCACGTTTGCTGCAAAATCTTCTTCGGACTTTAGCCAATTAGAAACTTTATTTACGCAATGGCGCGCATTTGAAGTACCTCCATTACATCAACTTGCTCCCGACTACCGTCAACAAACTTTCAATAAGCGCGAAGAACAATGGTCGCAATTTAAATCAAAATTACTCTCACTTGATAAAGCTGATTGGACGGTTGAACAGCAAGTGGATTGGTTTGTCATGTTGGCGGAACTCAATGGCTATGACTTTAATAGTAAAGTGTTAAAACCGTGGCAACGAGACCCCGCATTTTACAAGCAAGTGTGGACTTATCAGAGTGATGTTCCCTCACATGAAGGCCCTACTCCGCATTACACAACAGAGTTATGGACATATTCGTTTCCCCTTAGTGCAAATGAACAACTTAGGTTAGCCACTGATTTATCGCGAATTAAGCCACTGCAAACGCAAGCTAAAGTAAATTTAATCGGTAATGCCAAAGAACTGTGGATTGCCGGCATACGCGATATTCAAATACAGCATAAGAACTTAGTCGACATTACTTCACAAATCGAAAGTACCAACAATACAAATTTGATTCACGCCCACACTCAAGCAACCCAATCTACTCAAGAGTTTATTACTTGGTTGAAACAACAGACGTCAAAAAAGAACGGGCCGTCAGGTCTTGGTATTGAGCAGTATACTTGGTATCAACAAAACGTGCATATGGTACCCATGACATGGGCTGACGAAGAGCGCTTATTACGCCGAGAGTTAGATAGAGCATGGTCGTCATTAAAATTAGAAGAACAACGAAATAAGGACTTACCGCCTTTGGTGTCAGTTAAAAACACTGAAGAATTTGATCGTTTAGCTAATCGTTCTGCTGACTACTTTATTAATTTTTTAGATGAAAAGAATATAGTGACTGTCCCCGATTATTTTAGACCGGCACTTTTCGATAAATTAGGTAGCTTTATTCCCGAAGAAAACAGACACTTTTTCCACATTGGCTCTCATTTAGATCCTACCCCCTTATATTCACATTTTTATCATTGGTTTGAATTAGCAATAATGGCCAATGACCCTAATCCTCGAACCCTTAGAAAACAGTCTTTACTGTATAATATTTTTGATAGTCGTAACGAAGGCACAGCAACGGCGGTTGAAGAGATCTTTATGCATGCAGGCTTATACGACCATAATCCTAGGGCGCGCGAGATAGTGTGGATAATGTTGGCACAGCGGGCAGCAAGAGGACTCGGTTCGTTGTACGCTCATGCAAATCAAATGACGATGGAACAAGCCGGTGATATCCATATGAATTACACCCCGAGAGGCTGGATGAAAACAGAGCCCGATTTACTTATTTTTGAACAACATCTTTATTTACGTCAACCAGGCTATGGCACCAGCTATGTAACTGGCAAGATATTATTAGATACCGCTATGGCACAAAAAGCGAAACTTGATGAAGAACAGCTGAACGCGTTTTCCCTAAAAGCATTTTTTGATGAACTAAATAATATTGGAGGCATACCGATTGCCTTGGGTACTTGGGAAATGACGGGTAATAAACCCGCTTTTCTAACCCAAATAGAACAAACAGCAAGAGGCAAAAGTAAACTAGGAAATATGCAAACCAGTAAATAATAATGGAAGAATAACGAACATGTTGTCCTTATTTCTATATTGATATTTGTTGAATATCAATATAGAACGCACCGCGTGACTAGCCATAAAAGTCCTTGTCTTGACCGTCGTAGCAAATTTCCCTCCCCCCTTGAATGAATGAGTAAAAAAAACGCCTAAAATCACACTCAACTAATTGATTTGGCGTACAAATTGCTTTATTTACCTACGACGGCTTATATGTCCAAATAATTACGTTAACTGTATTTAAATCACCAAAATAAGACAAATTTCGCCCTATAAAAGTGCGTTATTTTAGAGTGTTTCACTTTTTGGTTATTGCTACGTATAGCACTAAGTATAGAGCTACGTAAAAACTGAGATCTCATTAAGCTGCTTAAACCCACAACAATCATTATAGCGATACAAGGAAACAGTATGAAAATCAGAAAGTATTCTTTATTTCCGTTAGCAGTCTCCTTAGGATTGAGCGCCTCAACCTCATTTGCCCAAGAAGCGGGAGAGACTGTAGAAAGGATTCAAGTAACCGGTTCAAATATAAAGCGTAATGATTTAGAAGGTGCTGCCCCAGTGCAGATAATAGGACGGGAAGATATTGATCGTTCGGGATTTGCTAATTTGCAACAATTACTCGAAACCTTGCCTGCCGCCGGGACAGGTACGTTTTCTACGCAAGGGAATAATCAAGACTCAACCGCTAACGGTGGTGCAGCAATTAGTCTTAGGGGCTTCGGTGCAGATGCAACACTGGTACTAATCAATGGTCGTCGTGTGGCTAGTAGTGCTTTTGCTGAAGGGATAGTGAACTCCTTTGTTGATATTAACAATATTCCTGTTGCAGCGATTGAACGTATTGAAATATTAAAAGATGGCGCTTCGGCAGTATATGGTTCAGATGCCGTAGCGGGTGTAGTAAACGTCATTTTACGTAAAAACTTTGAAGGGACTGAGGTGTCACTCGGGCATGGTGGAACCACTGGACCAAGTTATGAAGAAACCAGTTTTAGTCTACTTTGGGGAACGGGTGACGACGACAGTAACGCCACTGTGATACTGGATTACTTTAAAAATACAGCATTGATGCGCGATGAAGTAGGCATCTACGGTACGGTGTATCAGCCTGAAAATGGCATCGACGGACGTTCGTCTTCCGGCTTCCCTGGAACATTTATTGTGGATGGTGTACTAACGCCAGATGCAGCTTGCCCTGAAGAAAACATCGTTAATAGTACCTGTCGCTACGATTATGGCCCAGCAGGTGCGGTATTGCCCGTCGCTGAGCGTGTCGGCCTTATGTTTCAAGCAAATCAAAAGTTGAGTGAATTTGCTGAAGGATATATGGAGTTATCAGCACAACACAACACGTCAAAGGCGTTCGGGGCAGCCACACCGCTTGGCAGAACAGCAGGCCTAACGGTGAGTGCCGATCACCCAAATAACCCTTACGGTTCAGATGTTATTATCAATAACTATCGTACAGTGGATGCCGGTGGTCGTGTATGGAATATTGAATCTGACACATTACGTTTAGTGGCAGGGGTAAGAGGAACAATAAACGACTGGGATTATGACGTTTCAGCCCAAAAAGGCCGCAGTAAATCACTGCAAACCGGCGGTATCGGTGATGGTTGGATCCGTGTTGACTATTTGCAACGTGAAATTGATGCAGGAAATTATAATCCTTTTGGTGGCACTTATAACAATCCTGATGTTGTTGCCGACATTTCTACTAGCCTTGTTCGTCAAGGTGAATCACATATGACTTCGTTCAATGCCAATATTGCCGGTGAGGCTTTCACAGTTGCTGATATTACCGTGCAAATGGCAGCAGGCGCTGAGTATCGCGAAGAAGACGCTTTTGATAAACCTGATGAGCAATTTGAAAGAGGCTTAATTTTTGGTACCGAAGCGATATCAGCCCAAGCATCTCGAGATATAACGGCTGCTTATGTAGAGTTCCTTGTGCCTTTTACCGATACATTTGATGTGACTTTAGCCGGTCGATATGATGATTATAGCGACTTTGGTTCTACCACGAATCCACAGGTTTCTATTTCATGGCGCCCATTAGATAACTTCTCCCTAAGAGGCTCTTGGGGGCAAGGTTTTAGAGCTCCGTCTTTGGCGCAGATTGGCTTGGGCCCATCGCAGGACTCACCATTAGTTGACGATTTTTATCGCTGTGAATCAGATGGCGTGTGTGAAGGTGAGCGTGAACGTTCCGTTATTTATACCTCTGACGCAGTATTAGATCCTGAAGAATCGACTACATGGAACGTCGGCATGGTATGGCAAATCACCGAAGCATTCGATTTTACAGCCGATGTATGGAGCATTAAACAAGATAACAAAATCGATCAAAATCCGGTTGAGAACATCTATGCTGCTGAATGTGGAAATCAAGACAGTATTATTTGTCAACGTTTTGAACCATTACCAGGGGAAACACTAGGACAAATCGATAAAATTTATAACGTTTATGTAAACCTTAGTTCTCAAGAAGCAAGTGGTCTTGATGTGACCGCTGGCTACGTCGTTGATTTAGTCGATTTAGGAACGATTAAATTTGGTTTAGATTGGTCGTATATCGATTCGTTTAAGAAAGATAACCTACAATATGCGGGTGAATTAAACTACCCACAACATAGAGGCCGCCTTTCAGTTGACTGGGCTTATAATGATTTTGGACTGACGAGTATTTTTAAATACATTGGTGAGTTTGAAAGTTATCAAGCGCTATCAGTAATGGAGAGTTCTAAGGCGACGATGGTCGATTCGCAAACCTTGGTTGATGTTCAAGGGCATTATAACCTCAATGACAAAACGACCCTTACAATTGGTGTTAATAACTTATTCGACACCGATCCACCGTTTACTGACCGTGGTTATGGATATGTAGCAGAAACACACAGTTTGCGTGGTCAATATGTATATGGCTCAGTAAAATATAAATTTTAAGATACAAGCTTCAATTAAGCGTCTAAAAGCCTCTTAAATTATACTCTTTAAGAGGCTTTTTAAATGTTTACGCTACATCAGCTTTAAGTTGTTGCTTGGACAAAGGTTCTTGTTCGCTTTGTTCTGAATGAGTAAGTCTGCAGCATGATTATCAAATTCCCCTAAACGACGTTCTTCAAAAGTCCACTCGCCTGTGATAAAAATTATCTTTCTAAATGAAAATTTATATAAATCTTAGACACAAAAAAACGACTCAAGGTCGGCTTGTGTATCTCTCTGCGTAGACAACAAAGAGATAGTACAAGTGGTTGAATTGGGATTTTTTGCTGCACAGTAGCACCCCGCTGAACGACAGACATGGAGGTCTGGGCTGGGGGAATTTCATCAGGAGTGAAGCTCGTATTTTTGGGAACGAAGTTCCGCCGAGCTGAACGACACCGCATGGATGCGGTGGCTGGGTGCCGATCATCAGGTATGTGTTAACGCTGTACCCATTATATCCAAGAATCCAAACCTCAGACACAAAAAAACCGACTTGAAGTCGGTTTGTGTATCTCTTCGCCTAGACAACAAAGAGACGCTATTAGACGGCTGCCACGATGAGACTTAACTTCGGCCGACACGTTTGTTCAGTAACCCGTCGAAAGCCCCTAACTCTATTTTCAAGATCGATAAATTATATATTTACTGGCTAGTTTTGAATCAATAAAAAATACACATTCGTTGACGAAATCCCAATATTAAAAGACGATTTAAGCTATTTCCCCTCGTAATGTCTCGCCGCCTAAATTCAGCTTAGTTCAATTTAATTTCAATTCGTCTCTCGAAAAGTGTTAGCAATTGTAAATACATCTGCAACAGAAAAACTAATATCCAGTTAAACTCAGCAAAAATCAAGCTGTATAAAATAACATTATACTAAAGTATTAATTTTGCATGATAGCAGCACAATTAACGCACACTTATAGAATGTTTTATGCACAATAGCTGCACGTTCTTTACATAACTTTACACTTCCCCGCTCTGAATTGAGGTAATTTAATTAACCTTGAATTATTATAATAATACTCTAAATGCATGATTTTAATCACTTAATAATCAAATTGACGTCGAATATATTTGCGTGTTTATATGAAATTAAGCAGTTCTGGCGAGGTTTCTTCCTTTCCAGTACGGAGTACTGTGGATTCTTGACCGAATCACTTATAAAAATAATAAATATGGAGACATTATGAGCACAACACGAGCTTTGCTAAAGTCATTACTTGTTACAAGCCTTATAGCTATAACAGCGCAATCACAAGCTGAAATATTCGAATTAAATCTGCCACAAACGACACCCGAAGAAACTTATGACGGACGTATGATTTTGGTTTTAGCTTCGAATAATGAAAAGCTTCCCATTAATCAAGTTAGTGCTGACTTTGATGCCGCGCAAATTTTTGGTGTCAACGTTGATGGCCTGCAACGTGGGAAATCTGTCGAAATTGGTGCCAATGTACTTGGCTTTCCAACTAGGAGTCTAAGCGAGATACCCGCAGGTGAATATTACGTACAGGCGGTATTGCATAAATATGAAACTTTTAATTTGTCTAACGGAAAAACGGTCAAGCTTCCGGCAGCTAGAGGTGCAGGTCAAAATTGGAGGAAAGAGCCAGGCAATCTTTTAAGTGAACCTCTAAAGATCAACTTTGACCCTGCCAATCAAGGCACTATTAAAATCGAGTTGAGTGACGTCAATCCTACAATCGAAGAACCAGTAGATAGCGAATTTATTCGTCATATAAAAATTAAAAGTAAATTACTTTCTGATTTTTGGGGGACAGATGTATTTTTGCGCGCACACGTGCTTGTACCTCGAGATTTTGATAAACATCCCGAATCGCGTTTTCCGTTATCAATCTTTCATGGTCACTTCCCTGCTGACTTTGGTGGTTTTAGTGAAACACCACCTGACCCTAAAGAGGAATGTGTTTACAGCAAACGTTTTGATCTTGACTGCTATAACAAAATTGAAGCGCAGGAGTCTTACGACTTCTATAAGTACTGGATTGCAGAAGACACACCTAGAATGTTGATTGCAGAAATAGACCACAGTAATCCATATTACGATGATAGCTACGCAGTCAATTCTGAAAACCTTGGACCGTATGGAGATGCAATAACTTATGAATTAATTCCTGCAATTGAAAAAGAATTTAATGGCATAGGTGAAGGTTGGGCGAGATTTTTATATGGAGGCTCCACTGGCGGATGGGAGGCATTGGGAGTTCAGGTCAAATACCCTGAAGAATACAATGGCGCCTTTGCAGCCTGCCCTGATCCTATCGACTTTCGTCAATTCATGACGGTGAATCTATACGAAGATGAAAACGCCTACTACCGTAAAGGCCCGTTTGCCAGCATAGAGCGCCCATCTCATCGTAATTACCTAGGCCATATTTCACGGTATATGGAAATGGAAAATCGTTGGGAGTTAGTGCTAGGTGATAAATCTCGTTCAGGTCAACAGTGGGACATTTGGGAAGCCGTTTTCTCGCCCAATGGCGCAGATGGTTATCCACAACGTATATGGGATAAGACAACAGGCCAGATAAACAAAGATGTTGCTCTGCATTGGCGTGACAATTATGACCTACGATACATCATGGAACGTGATTGGGCAGAACTAGGTCCAAAACTTAAAGGGAAAATACATTTATACACTGGAGACATGGACAATTATTACCTCAACAATGCCGTCTATCTCACTGAAAAATTCTTAGAAAATGCGCAACCCGCCTATGAAGGTGTAGTTGATTATGGTGACCGGGATGAACATTGCTGGAACGGTGACCATGAAAATTCAAATGCAATTTCTCGCCTACGATATAACACATTCTACGTCCCTCAAATTTTAAAGCGTATTAAGGATGCTGCTCCGCAAGGTGCTGATCTTAAAAGCTGGAAGTACAAATAAAAACAAAAAACCAACCGCAGCACATTGCGTGCTGCACATTTAAATAGTCTAGGGGATCCTATGAAACACACAAAAATCGTAACTGCTTTAGCAGCGACGACGCTTTTTAGTTCGCTCTCTTCAGTGCCTGTAAATGCTCAAGAAGCAAATAATGAGGTCGATGCAGCTATCGAACAAGTCGTTGTAACCGGCTCTCGAATACGATCAGCAAACGCTGAAAGTGTCAGTCCAATCACAACAGTGGATGCTGAAGAGTTTCTGTCTCGCGGCGTAATACGTACAGAAGATTTGGTAAATGCTTTGCCTCAGGTATTTGCTGCTCAAGGCTCGAGTGCATCTAACGAAGCAACAGGCACGGCACAGGTTGATTTACGGGGATTATCTGCAGATCGCACGTTAGTGTTGGTTAATGGCCGACGCTTACCTTATGGCTCTCCCATTTCTGTACCTTCAGACTTAAATCAAATCCCATCTTCTTTAATTAAGTCGGTTGAAGTACTTACTGGTGGTGCATCTGCTGTTTATGGATCTGATGCAATAGCTGGAGTCGTTAACTTTAAGTTGATTGATGATTTTGAAGGGATGAAATTTACTACCACCTTAACAACCACACAGCACAACAACGATAACGAAAATTTACAAACGTTGTTAGATAGCAATGATTTCGATAAACCTAGTAGTTCTGTATGGGATGGCTATGGACAAGAATATTCGATGGTTATGGGCACTAATTTTGAAGATGACCGAGGAAACATAACTGTTTATGCTAATTATCGCGAAGTAGAGCCTATTCTGCAAAGTGAACGCGATTTTTCTGCCTGTGCTTTAGCTGCAGATGGGGACAGAGGCGAGCAGTTCGCTTGTGGGGGATCAGGATATTCCTACCCAGCCAACTTATCTAATACAAGTGGCATCAATGGTGTACCAACCGGATTTCGAGTAAATAACGGAGAGTTTACCGAAGGTAGTTCAGTTTTTAACTATGCACCTTTTAATTATTATCAACGCCCAGATCAACGTTATTCTGTAGGAGCTTTAGCTCATATGGAGGTTAACGATCATTTCGCTCCCTATTTAGAAATGAGTTACATGGATGATCGCTCCACAGCCCAAATTGCACCTGGAACAGTATCTGGTGGAATTTTTGGCAGCACAGGTGGGGTTAACTGTGACAATCCACTAATGAGTGCTCAGCAAGCTGACTTTTTATGCGGTGCCGCTGGCCTATCTACAAATGGAAATTACGACGCATCCGGTAATTATTTAGGTCCTGAGGCGGTTGCTGAGGGCGTATTAATACGTCGGCGTAACGTTGAAGGTGGACCAAGACAGGATGAAATACGCCACGAAAGTTTTCGTATTGTCATAGGCACTGAGGGACATTTAGCGGGCCCATTCGAATATGATTTATTTGCCTCCTATGCCAATGTCTCTTATCGGAGTCGATTTGAAGGTGATGCCAATAGAAATCGTTTAGGAAATGCGTTAAATGCAGTTATTGATCAGCGCGACGGCTCGTCAACATTTGGGCAACCCGTTTGCGCCATCAATGCAGATGCAGATCCCACTAATGATGCGCTAGATTGCTCTCCTCTAGATTACTTTGGACCAAATGGGGCTTCGCCAGAAGCCACTGCTTATGTTCTAGAAAGTAAAGGAATTACTGGTGACACTGGATTAAAAAACATCGTGTTTTCAGTTAACGCAGATTTAGATGAATGGGGTATTAAGTCTCCATGGGCAGATTATGGCGTAGGGGTAGCGGGCGGTGTTGAATATCGTGAAAATACACTGGAATATATTCCTGATGAAATATACCGAACTGCGGTAACGCCTGAATTACCGATAAGTGGAGATGTATCTGTCAAAGAAGTATTTGCAGAGCTAAATATTCCTCTCGTTAATGATAAGCCAATGATGCAAAGCATGGGCGTTGAAGCAGCTTATCGCTACTCTGATTATAGTAGTGATTTCGAAACTAATACGTATAAGTTAGGCCTAAACTGGTCGCCTATTGAAAATCTGCGCTTTCGTGGAAGTTTTCAAAGAGCAGTACGTGCTCCCAATGTCGTTGAACTATTCTCTAGTCAACAACGATTCGAGGTTGATTTGACTCAAAATGTTGATGGCTCATTCGATCCTTGCTCAGGTGAGACTCCCTTCGCTACATTTGAGCAATGTGCTAGAACAGGCGTTACAGCTGCTGAGTATGGGAATATTCAGGACAACCCTGCAGGTCAGTTCAATACCTTAGTGGGCGGTAGCGAGGAATTGAAACCTGAAACAGCTAATACATATTCTTTTGGGTTGGTCTTTAATCCAGAATTCTTATCAGGTTTAACTGTCTCAATTGATTACTTCGATATAGAAGTTGAGGACTTAGTCGGCAGCGTTAATCCTAATTTAGCGATGGGTAATTGTTTGGCAACCGGAAGTGATTATTTCTGCGATCTTATCAAGCGAGGACAAGGCGGTTCGCTCTACCTGTTCGATGATGGATATTTTCAGCGATTTAATATTAACACCGGCTCACTTGAGACAAAAGGCTTCGACCTAGCAACTGACTATGCCTTTGAAGTAGGTGATATGGGTGACGTTAAGGTTAACTTCGTTGGAACTTATTTAGATGAATTTACATCGACCCCCTTGCCTGACTCTACTAGTTCTGAAGTTTACGACTGTAAGGGATTGTATGCAGGGTTATGCGGCCGTCCACGTCCAGAATGGCGCCACAAAATGCTCATGAGTTGGGCCACTCCTTACGATTTATCACTCAGCTTAACTTGGCGTTACGTTTCAGCTGTTGATATTGCTCAAACTAGTTCGCAGGAAGCCTTAGTAGGCAGTTTTGCACAGGTAAATAAAACACTTGGTGCAAGAAACTACTTTGATCTATCTGCCGGCTATGTGTTGAACGACCAAGCCTCAATCAGGCTCGGAATTAATAATATTCTAGATCGCGATCCACCTTTGACTACATCTTCTGCAATCGAAGATGGTGGAAACGGCAACACTTACCCTCAATTTTACGATGCGGTTGGTCGCACCATATTTATGGGGTTCACTTACCAGATATAAACTTTTCTTAAATATTAAGGATGCAAAGTGTGCCGAACACTTCGCATCCTGTTTTCATTTACACAATATTATTAGGTGAATTTATGCAATTTAGAACTATCTCCAATACTGCAAAATTACTTGTTGCAGCTTCTATTCTTTCAATATCAACTAACGGTCATGCCGCAGTGTCCTCGCAACAAAAAGCTGATGCTGAAAACCTTCTTCAAAAACTCATTCCTTATCGAACCGCAAAGGGATATGGGCAAGTTCCAGCAATGACTGATGTCTTAGTAAATAAACTGTTTGAAGCAGGCTTTACAGACAAAGATATTGTTCGCGTTCCTGTAGACATAGATGGAGAGTCTGTTAATGGATTAATCGTCCGATACGCGGGGAAATCTAACAGCAATTTAAAGCCAGTCGCTTTTTTAGCGCACATGGATGTAGTAGATGCGTTAACGGAGAATTGGGAAACAGACCCATACACTCCGAAAACGATAGACGGCTACCTTTATGGCCGCGGAACCCAAGATAATAAATTTGGTGTCGCATTATTAGTTTCTACTTTCGCCAATTTGAAAGCTTCAGGATATCAACCAGAGCGTGATCTTATCTTAGCGTTCGCTGGAGATGAAGAGACGGGCATGCTAACAACACGCAAAATACTTGAACATACTTATGTCCGTGACGCTGAGTACGCACTGAATTCTGACGCTGGTGGCGGCACAATGACTCGTGATGGAAGAGCCGTTGCTTTTTCAATGCAAGCAGCAGAAAAAACATTTGCAACTTTTATCGTTTCTACTAAAAACGCTGGTGGGCACAGCTCGGTTCCTCGACCTGAAAATGCGATTTACGACCTTTCTCGCGCACTTTTAAAAGTAGAAGCTTTGGAATTCCCTGTTCAATTTAATGAAATTACCAGGTCTATGGCTCTATCAGTCGCAGAGCGAGAAGGAGGAGATGTATCAAATGCATTGAAAACGTTGTTAAATGATCCGGAAAATAAAGAGGCAGTTGCTGTAATGGAGCAATACCCTCAATTCTCAAATATGATGTGGACAACTTGTGTCGCGACTATGCTTAAAGCAGGTCATGCAGAAAACGCCCTCCCTCAAGATGCAAAAGCGACGGTAAATTGTCGGATCCTGCCAGACACGGGTGGTGTTGAACATGTTCGAAATGAACTATCTAAAGCAATTGGTAATGAAAACGTTTCGATTGTACAACAAGGCCAATCTGTAGAAAGTCCAGCGTCTCCAATTCGAACTGATATTACCGCTATTTTACAAGCCGGCGTAGCCATCAATTATCCCAACATTACGTTACAACCAACCATGTCATCTGGTGGCACTGAAGGCCGTGAATACCGACGTGCCGGCATCCCCACCTACGGAGCAGGTAGCCTAGCACTAGTACGTCCTGATGACAGCAGAGCACATGGGACCAACGAACGGATTCCAATTAAATCATTTCTTAAAGAAATGGATTATTGGGACTATGTTGTTCGACGTGTGGGGGGAGAAAAAAGCGAATGAAAGCCCTTAATAGAAGAGATTTTCTAAAGGCTAGTGGCGTCATTACACTGGCGTCAAGTTCGGCTACCGTATTGGCTAGCAATTCGGAGCCAAGTTTGCGTATTTCAGCATCTAAACTCGCTAACTTACAAACAATTACCACTGGAGTAAAAAAGATCACCGCTGCCGAGAGAAAAGCTCGTAGAGATAAGCTTCGTCTTAGAATGAAAAAACAAGGCCATGCAGCGGTTTTAATCGAACCTGGTTCAACCTTGGAATACTTTACCGGTGTTAAATGGTGGATTAGTGAACGTATTACCGCCGCTGTAATTCCTGCTGATGGTAATTTAATGTTTATTACACCAGCGTTCGAAGAAAGCCGCCTAAGAGAGTTACTGGATATGCCAGCTGATATTCTGACTTGGGAAGAAGATGAGGACCCTTTTCAACTTATCGCTTCTTGGTTTAAAAGCCAGAAAATCTCAGAGCTGACGTTAGGTCTAGATGAATCGGTCAGACATTTTGTAGCTCATCAATTAGCAACAATGTCTCCAAAATTATCAATTACATCAGCGCGTATAGAAGTAAACGATTGCCGTATGATCAAGTCGTCAGCAGAGATTGCGCTGATGCAAAAAGCTAGCGATGTCACTATGCAAGCTTATCGAACGGTTCATCCGCTAATAGAGAAAGGGATGGGAAGAGAAGACGTTATAAGTCTAATGTATAGCGCTCAATCTAAGCTTGGAGGTGATAACCCAGCAGGAGGAGCTCAAATTGGTAAAGGTAGTGCGTTGCCGCACGGCTCGAAGGAACCAGAGTATATCAATAGCGGTTCAGTAATATTGATGGATTTTAGCTGTTCTGTAGGCGGTTATCGTTCAGACATATCTCGTACATTCGTCTTCGGTGATACAACTCCTGATCAGGTAAAACTGTGGAATCATGTTCACAAAGGGCAACAGATTGCATTCACAGCCGCTCAGGTTGGAACACCTGCCGGCGAAGTAGATATAGCCGTGCGAAAATATTACCAGAAAGTGGGTTACGGGCCCGATTATCGACTACCTGGTTTGTCTCATCGCACCGGCCACGGAATAGGCTTGGACATTCATGAACCCATTAATTTTGTTCGCAATGAGAAAACTCCTCTAACGCCCGGAATGTGTTTATCTAACGAGCCTGGATTATATGTGCCTGGGAGTTATGGGGTCCGTTTAGAAGACTGTCTTTATATAACAAGCGATGGGCCCAAATGGTTCTCTCACCCTCCCTCTTCTATTGAACAGCCGATTGGCTGATTAAATGCCCGAGAAAAAAATGAATATTAAAAAATATAAGCAGAACGCAGTAGTACTTATAGCTGTTATGTTTTACTTAGGTACATTTGTTAATGCAGCTAATTCTGCTCCAAATGAATTAGTTAAAAGTATGCCCGTTTTTGCTCCTACCATGCCTGGATTGCCTAGTTTGCAACAGCGGGCGACGATACAAAATAAATGGCTTAAGCAGCGTTTAGATCTCCTTATACCGGATTTGATGCGAGAAGCTGGTGTAGACATGTGGCTTATTATCGCCAGGGAATATAACGAAGATCCTGTATTAGAGACTATGTTGCCCTCCACTTGGATGTCAGCAAGAAGACGAATGGTTCTTATATTTCACGATCAAGGTAAAAACAAGGGAGTCGAACGTCTAGCGGTTGCTCGTTATCCGGTAGGAGATCTATTCCCATCAGCTTGGGATCCTGATGCTCAGCCTGATCAATGGGCGCGAGTTGCTGAGATAATAAAGGAAAAAAATCCGTCAAGCATAGCGGTTAACATCTCGGATACTTTCCCGTTGGCAGATGGTTTATCAGTTAGCCAGTATCGACAATTAAAAAACGCATTAGGCAAAAGCCTTGAAGAGCGTTTAGTTTCGAACGATTCACTGGCTATAGGCTGGTTGGAAACGCGTATTCCAGCAGAAATGGCAACGTATCAAAGTATTATGCGAGTCGCACACCGTATTGTTGAACGGGGGCTTTCAGAGGAGGTAATCACACCCGGAGTGACGACGACAGACGACGTTGTATGGTGGTATCGCGAAACCCTTGCGCAACTAAAAGTTTCCCCTTGGTGCCAACCGAGCGTCAGTGTGCAACGTGCTGGCATGTCCACCTTCGATATTGAAAAGATGGTGTTAGAGAATGGAAATATCATTCTCCCTGGAGATTTAGTGCATGTAGATTTTTGTATGAGCTACATGGGTTTAAAAACGGACACTCAACAAATGGCTTATGTTCGCCGACCTAATGAAATGTCTGCACCTAAGGGATTACGAGAAGGACTCTATGCGGCAAATAAAGTACAGGATTCGCTGACCAATAATTTTAAAGCAGGTCTTAGTGGAAATGAAATTCTGTTTGCTGCTCGAAAAGAAGCAATTAATAGCGGCTTAACTCCGACAATTTACACTCATCCTATAGGTTATCACGGCCACGGTGCAGGGCCATCAATAGGTTGTAGTGGCACAGTTAATTTGGCCACCTATTAATAGATGTTATGAT
>TARA_R110001632_G_scaffold231431_1_pt1 | contig 40754 bp, 27 predicted proteins | sample TARA_R110001632 | Tara Oceans TARA_R110001632 (sample SAMEA4398266) | marine metagenome | biome: Polar Biome; feature: [SRF] surface water layer (ENVO:00010504); material: water (ENVO:00002006), including particulate matter (ENVO:01000060) such as... | depth 5 m
ACCACCTAAAATGATGTCCGGGATCATTAAACCACTACAAATTGATAATGTTTAATATAGATCATTTACTCGTACTCAACCGTTCCCGCCCAGCGTTATAAGGGAATCGTTAAATTGCAGTATAACTAGGCAAGTGAGTTTTGCTGTGAATATGGCGTAAATTCCCCCCTTACAAGCAATTCATATTGTATATTCGTTGCGCTAATAGAATTGAATGATAGACATTCTAAACAGACTTACTAAGATACAACTTGAGAAGCTAGGATGCTGTGTCTCGGATACCTTTGTGTATTGATTCTTTTCTTTCTTGAAATGTAAACAAATAACGACGATATGATCTGACAACATCAAGTAAGGTGCAAACTCACCATCTTTAATCGTGTCAGCTATTTTATCATTTTATTTCAGAGTGAGTTAATAAGCGGCTTGGTAATTGAATGCGTATGAACGGAAAACGTAGTAGTCAATTTAAAATGTTAGTTAAGCGTGAGCAGCAAACAAAAATATGGATGCAATGTTCACCCCAAATCACAAAAATCATACTATTTGTCCTGGTAGTTGCAGTTTATCCTGTAACTGTATTTTCCGCGCAAAATGAGCAAAACGAAACGCCAACGACACTCAGTCAGTCAGGAAGCTCTTGGTATGCTAAAGGCGAATACGACAAAGCCATTGAATACTTTCAACAAGCGCTTGCCAGTAATATTGAAACCTATGGTAAAGCGCATCCAAATGTAGCAACAATCCACAATAACTTAGCGCTCGCTTGGAAAGCTAAGGGTCAATACGACAAAGCTATTTTCTATTATGAATTAGCCCTCGCCAGCACCCTAGATTACTTTGGTAAAGATCATCGAGAGGTGGCGTCAATAAGAAGTAATTTAGGCTTGGTCTGGTATGCCAAAGGGCAATATGACAAAGCAATTGATTATTATGAATTAGCGCTCGCTAGCAGCCTTCTTAATGTAAAACAAAATCACTCATTCATTGCAACTATACACAGCAATATCGGGCTGGTTTTGCAAGCCAAGGGGGAGTATGACAAAGCCATTCACAATTTTGAATTAGCCCTTGAAGATGGCATTGCTACCTACGGCGAAGATCATCCCTCTGTTGCCATAAGGCGCAGTAATTTAGGCAGTGCTTGGGAAGCAAAAGGTCAGTACAAAAAAGCACTCAAGTATTACGAAATCGCGCTGCAAAGTGGTATTTCAAACCTTGGTGATGACCACCCAACCGTAGCGACAAGACGCAATAAACTAGGGAGCGCATGGCAAACACTTGGCCAATATGGCAAAGCAATTCATTATTACCAATTAGCGTTAACCAGCAGTGTTCGTTCAGTTGGGGTGAACCATCCCTCGGTAGCCATTATACGTAATAGTTTAGGCAGTGCATGGGAAGCAAAAGGCGAGTATGGCAAGGCAATTGAACAGTACGAAAAAGCCCTTGCCATTAACGTTCGTACCTTTGGTAAAGACCACCCTGATGTGTCAAGCACACGTCGACAATTGGGCCGCGCTTGGCAAGAAAAAGGTCAGTATAAAAAAGCCTTGGAATATTATGAAAAAGCCTTGGCAAGTGATATAAAAACGTTTGGGATGGAACATCCTAGTGTAGCGGTTTCACGTAGACTACTTGGCAGCCTGTGGCAGGCAAAAGGTCAGTACGAGAAAGCGATTGAATTTTATGAACTGGCGTTATCTACTAGCCTTTTAACATTCAGCGAAAGTCACCCTGACGTGGCGAGCATTCGCCGTCAGCTCGGCAGCGCTTGGCAGGAAAAAGGTCAGTATGAAATAGCATTAGAATATTACGAACAGGCCTTGGCAAGTGATACACAGATTTTTACAGAAGAACACCCAAACGTAGCGGTGACAAGAAGCTTGCTTGGCAGCCTGTGGCAAGCGAAAGGCCAATACGATAAGGCGATTGAATTTTATGAGTTGTCTCTTGCCAGTAGCCTGCTGACATTTGGCGATAGTCACCCTGACGTGGCAAGCACTCGAAGACGGCTTGGCAGCGTTTGGCAGGAAAAAGGCCAATATGATAAAGCCATGTCATATTATACGCAGGCGCTGGCAAGTGATATACAAACCTTTGGAGAAGAACACCCAGATGTAGCTCGCACGCGTAGGTTACTTGGCAGTTTATGGCAAGTGCAAGGTCAATACGACAAAGCAATCGCATATTACGAATTAGCGCTTCACCAAGCCCTACTTATCTTTGGGGAAGACCACCCTGATGTGGCAAAAATTCGTAATAATTTAGGCAGTGCATGGCAGGCCCAAGGTCAGTACGAAAAAACCAGTGAATATTATGAATTAGCATTGCAAGGTGCGCGACGATCTTTTGGCGACGAGCACCCTATTGTGGCTACAACGCGCAGTCATATAGGTAGCCTTTGGCTGGCAAAAGGTCAATACGATAAAGCTTTTGCGTTTTATGGACAGGCGTTGGCCAGCAATATACAAATATTAGGAGAAGATCATCCTGATGTCGCTGAAACACGCAGTAGTCTCGGCCGGATATTAAAAGCAAAAGGGCAATACAGTGAAGCTATTATTTATTACGAACAAGCGCTTAATAGTGGAATCAAAACCTTGGGTGAAGATCACCCTTCGGTTGCAATTAGGCGTAGTAATTTAGCTAGTTTATGGGCAGCTCAAGGACAATACGATAAAGCAATCGAATATTATCAATTAGCGCTTGCCAGTGGGATCAAAACATTTGGTGAAGATCACCCTTCGGTCGCGATTAGGCGCAGTAATTTAGGCAGTGCATGGGAGTCATTAGGTGAATACGACAAGGCGATTAAATATTATGAGTTAGCCCTTGAAGGAGGCATCAAAAACTTTGGTGAAAACCATCCTTCTGTGGCCAAAAGACGCAGTAATTTAGGGAGTGTATTCAAATCCTTAGGCCAATATGACAAAGCCATTGAATATTATGAACAGGCATTAAAAAGTGGCATTTTAAAGCTTGGTAAAGACCATCCCTCTGTCGCCATCAGGCAGAATAATTTAGGCAATTCATGGCAAGCAAAAGGCGAATACGACAAAGCTATCGAATATTATCAACAAGCGCTGGCAACTTATATCTTAGCCTTGGGTGAAGACCACCCCAATGTGGCCACCACGCGAAGCAATCTTGGTAGCGCGTGGCAGGCAAAAGGAGAGTACGATAAGGCCATTGAATATTACGAGTTAGCCCTAGAAAATAGTCTTGATAATTTTGGCGAAAATCATCCGTCTGTTGCGACAACTCGTTCTAACTTAGGCAGTGCTTGGCAGGCAAAAGGACGATATAAAAAAGCCCTTAAGTATTATCAATTAGCCTTAAAGTCGGGGCTGAAAATCTTTGCAAAAGACCATCCTTTTATAACGACAACTCTCAATAACATAGACATTGCAAAGGATGCACGCTGGCAGTGATGCAAAGCATTGATGCTGATTTCCTAACGCAAGAATAAACAACATTAGCGCGCTAATTCACGCAAAAAATAACCGGCGAAAGCCGGTTATTTTCATTCTGACAAATTTAAATCGCTCACTACTCAGTCGATGCTAAGTCGAAGCGACTTATCCATTAAAAGCGTTTATGCAAGGTTACCCCAAACGTAGCAGGATCTGATATATAGGCGTTGAGTTTGCCTTCTTGCAGGGGGGTGTTGAAATCTATGTGATTGAGATATTCCTCGTCCAATACATTACGCCCCCAAAAGACCAAGTCCATATCGTATTTTTCGAAGTTCATAAAAAAGCGCAAATTAAGCAAGTTGTATGAATCTTGAACCGCAAAGGGATCATTACTGCCATCCAAAACGATGTCGCCCGTGTAACTAAATTCGGCTACCACATAAGCGTTGATATCATCTCGAATAGCAAAATCTTTCTTGACCTTAATCATCGCATAATCTTCTGGCTCCCCACCTGGTCGATCACCTGAACGATCACAGTATGGATTAGGGGCCCCTGGATCGGTGCTTTCCTGTCCTGGGTCTGCTATACCAGTATGCCAGGTATATGCAGTCCAGCAATTTCCTCGCATAAAGTTATCGTATTCAGCATTGACACGCGCGTAAACAAAATCGACTTGTACCGTGTCCGTTGGTAACCACGTTAACTCAACTTCCAAACCTGAGGTCTTATAATCACCTGCATTTTGCAGGTTAAAGCCGGTGCCAGTAAATGTACTGGCTTGTATATCGTCCACTACCGTTGAGTGAACAGCAACATTGACCCGCAAATCATGTGCAGGGAAATCTTTCTTAAGACCGAGTTCGAAAGCCTGCGAGGTTTCTGCCCCAAAAATAGGATCAAAACCCTCTGCTATCCGATCCGTATTCGTTCCACCAGACTTATATCCGGTACCGTACGACGCATAAAGCAAGGTATTCCGGTCTGCAAAGTAACTCAGTTTCAAGGTCCCTGTTACTTGATCATCGCTTAACGAATCTGCAATATTTGACCTGTCTGCCGTAATGGCACCAAGAGGATTAAACCCCCACCCTACACTTTGAAATGGCGTTAAAGCAGCAAGAGCCGCCTGCCCTTCGGGGCTAGTAATATCAATAGTATTCGTTTGAATGCCCGTTAATACATTTCCAGCCACCGCGGCGCCATAAAGTAGTGTATCTGGAACAATTGAAGTCGGATTTTCAGGGTCACCCACAGAAGTGAAAAACGTAGGGAATGCGGAATTGTCAGCTAAATTCTCAGTAAAGACTGTTGATAAGTCTTTGCTTTCATCGGTGTAGCGCAAACCAGCGGTGAGGGTGAATTTTTCAGTTAGTTGGTAATCAACCTGCCCGAAAATAGCATAACTTTCGTGTGTTTGTTTAGCAATGTGGTCAAAGGCCGAAAAAGCAGGCGCAGGTGCGGCTGACGCAGCTATAAGCCCGTTAGTTGAAGTACTTAGGGTATCGATGCCAGCAAGTAAATCGTTAAACGCCCCTTGAGCGAAGCCTGTCAGAAAAAACTCATTGAATTGCTCGCCCGTGTATAAGCTGTAATCCAAATCTAAATTCTGATGAAAATAGTAGGCGCCAAGTATGCCCGACATGTTCTCACCATTATAATCAATGCGTAACTCTTGAGAAAAAGAGCGCTGTTGTGAATCATTGCGAGTGCCAAACAAATCGGCATCGGTGAAGTCACTATCAATATTGTCGACCGAGTCAAAATTGCGATACGCGGAAATCGATACCAACGTGTACTGTTTATCAATATTCCAGTTAATCTCAGCTGACAAACCACGATCTTTCATGCTTGACTCTGGTAGAAACGAAAGCGCAACCTCTCGCTCAAAAAAATCATCGCCGTCAAAAATAGTCGCGTTAAATGGCGCTTGTGATAACAAACTATCCGAACCAAATTTACCTTCAATTCCCGTCGCTCTAGCATTACTCAACTGTACTGGAGCAGCGCAGCACACTTCATCTATCTCTGAATAATCTGCAATGATGCGAACGGATAAATCTTTATTTGGCGTATATAGGGCTTGGACCCTGCCCCCCCAACGATCTTTATCATTTATTACGTCATCACCGTAGTTAACGTCACTAACAAAGCCGTCACGCTGACTACCAAAGCCCGTAAAACGAAATGCGAGAACATTATCAATGGCAGAAATTGATGCAGCACCAGAATAATTCACTAAGCCGTAATTACCGATTGTTGCTTCGACAAAATTGTTAGCGCCGGTATGGTCAGGGGCTACGGTACGGATCAACATTGCACCTGAAGGAGTATTTTTACCAAATAAAGTACCTTGGGGGCCCCGTAGCACTTCTACAGCTTCTATATCGACGAGGTTATTGACCATAGAGCTCTGGCGTGCACGATAAACCCCATCAACATAAAGCCCAACGGACGACTCTAAACCAAAGTTCTGTGAAGAAGTGCCAATCCCACGTATTGAAAAGCTTGAATTAGTCACATTCTGGGTTTGAAATGCCGATGACGCTGGCACACCCGCTGTAACATCAAATATATCCTGTAGCACAGCTTCAGTCATCTGCTTACCGGAAATGGCACTAACTGACACAGGTACCGCCTGCATATTTTGTTTTCGCTTTTGCGCTTTAACCGTAATAGTTTCTAGGCGTAATGTTTCAACTTCTTCTTCAATTTCCTGAGCACAAACAATAGGGATCGTAAGGCCCAAAGAAAGTGTAACCAATACCGCAATCGGATTTCTTATAAATTTAGGGGGTGCTATTTTATCCATGTGTGTGTCCTTTTCCTGGCAGTTTATCGTTTTAAATCGATTTTTCGTTTAAGTTTTAGCTGGCCACCGTATGCGCACTACACGCATCATTTACCAACGTTTTCTATTGAAAAAACCTAAGGCTGCATGTTTATAATTCTGAGTTGAATCATTCAGATAAAGCAAACATAGTTGACTGAAAATCCGTTTTTCAATCTTTATTACGAGTAGGAAGACTGTTATTGCAACATCGAAAAAGTATAAAATTTTAGCGGTATTGAAATGTTTTGAAGCGTTCGTTACGAAACGGTGGATGAGCAATACATTTAAGATATAGAGCTCGCTCTGAGGGAGAATTCCCAGAGGCGCATTTAACGATGTTTTAAATTGCATGCTGTTATCCTTAACAATCCGTATTAAGCGAAGTAAATAACACCTGTAGCTAATATGACATTACTGTTTGTAATATCCGTCTGACCCTTTAAATTCACTTTAAATATCTAGTTGATAAATCGAATTTTACCTAGATAAAAATAGGATCCAAATAGCGCGAATGAAGAACGTACGAAACACTAAGAGTATACCTTTTAGTCGGTAGCGGTTGGCAATATAAAATAAGCCTGTCTTATCTATCACCGGTCAAACACCTCTACAGCGCATTGTTAAAAAGGCCCCTATGGGATCAGTTATAATCAAATCTAGGTTACTTTATAGCAACTGGATTTAGTGTATGCAACGACAAGCTGATTGGATAATGGTCAGATGAGTGAATATTCGTATGCACGTGGGCATTCACAACCTCTAATCCGCGAAAGTAGATATGGTCAAGGTGATGAAATAAATGGTTTAACCTAGGCTTACGGTCCATTTTCACCTCCTCTAACGAAAACGACGTTGCGAGTTGATTAAAATAGCGCAATCTTTTCCCATTCCAAGTATTAAAATCACCCGCTAACAATATGGGCCCATTGTGATTTTCCAACGTGTGGAAAACTTGATCCAAGTGCGCCCTAAATTTTTCGAAAGAAACAAAGTTAATAAGATGGGAGTTCACTACGAGCAACGACTGCCCTAATGTGGGTAGCGGATATAGGGTTGCTAACAACATTTTTTTTGTCTGTGAAACAGGTTCACTATGCTTTGACACCGAAAAATAATGTTGTTGGGCTGCAACAGTCGATCCGGTTTTAACACCTGTTACAATATTCGTTTTTACGTTCTTGAAACTACGCGCCATCATCCACTGATGCTGTAACGACTTTTTAAAATCGATATCAAAGGGGGAATTTAATATCGCTTCCTGCAAGAGAATTAAATCTTTGTCACACGTGAGCGTTTTGAAATCTTCTAACCAGCCCTTTTTTTTGCATTTAAAAACATTCCACAGCAGTAACTCAATGTTTGGCCCCATCACTTGATTGGGTGCATGCCCCATTATTTTTAAGGATTCCACTGGACTATAACGACTCTTAAGCATGAATATCTTGGCCTTTAACAAACACCATTACAGTGATATTTACTCGTTTATAGACCTTATCAAAGATAAGGTGAAAATAAACGAAACAAGTTGTTGCGAATTTTCTTATAGGACGGTGACGCATTAATTTCCTGTTGCGTAACCTGCAGTGTATTTTGTTTTTTTGAGTGAAAAAAAGCACTCAACTTGGCATTGAGTTGTTTATCAAAACATTCTAGATTGATTTCAAAATTGAACTCCAAACTTCTGGCATCCCAGTTGGTAGAGCCTACAAATGACCAAATATCATCGATGACAACAATTTTACTGTGGTCAAACGGCCTTTTATTTTTATAAATTTTTACACCATGTTCAATTATGCGCGAGAAATTCGCTTCCATCACCCAATCCACAAAAGGAATGTTACTGTGTTGTGGCACAATTATTTCCACTGATACACCACGCAATGCAGCTGCGTGTAGCGAAGTCATTAATGTATGGTCTGGTATAAAATAGGGGGTCATAATTTTTACGCTGGTTTGGGCGCAAACTAATGCGTTAATCAAGGTCCAACGTATTTTATTATGGTCTTCATCTGGACCATCTTGAATGACCCGAGCGACAACCGTTTTATTACTTGATTGCTCCATTGTGCTTTGCGCAAAAGAGGGAAATTCAATAAATTCACCTGTCGCAAAAAACCAATCTTCTACAAATACTTTACTGATCTGATCAATCACAGGCCCCATCACTTTAAAATGAATATCATCAATGGGGTGTTCTGCCGATTTCACCTCATTATCTTTACTTATATTCATTCCACCTAAATAGGCTACTTCGCCATCTACGCAGAGTATTTTTCGGTGGTTTCGTAAATTAATAAAACGAATACTGGTAAGCGAAATGGCAGGTAAAAAACGAGCAGTCTTTACCCCTAGTTTTTTTAACGCTCTGTCTGATTTATGCCAACTATAGCCAATACCAACACCATCCAATAAAACGTTAACGATAACACCTCGTTGATGCGCATCAGACAAGGCATTTACAAATTGACGTCCAAGTGAATCGCAGTCGAATATATAACTCGATAAAACGATATAGCGTTTCGCGCAATGAATAGATTGAATCATTTCTGGGTAAGCTGTATCACCATTAATCAGCGGTTCCACGCTATTATCAGAAACATAGTCAACGGGATGGATGGTATGTCCAGCAATGATTGCCGGATGCCAATGATTAGGTAGATGGGGTATTTTGTTGGGTTTTTCTTGAGAGCGAAAATCTTGCTTAAGTATTTGTGGATGTTTTTTTTGCGCTGAGCGCTTAATACGGTTTATCCCAAACAGCCAGTAAAATAGACTGCCCACAACGGGCGAAAATATCACCAAGCCAATCCACGCTAAAGATGTTCGTTCGTTTTCTTTGAACAGAAGTACATGTAACGATGTCATAATGGACAAGCCAATATGCAAAACAACTATTATGGTTACCCAATGGATGTAAATCCATTCAACCCATTCTTCAACTATTTGCATAAAATCCAACTCAAATAATGCGCGTCTAAATCAATTTCGGAAAACAAAGTGCTGACAGAATATTACAACAAAATTACAACTTCTCTAACGGAGACATTTGGCCCAAATTTTATATTCTTAACCATTTTGCTAACGACAACGGTTTCTATCGGTTATTTTATATTGATGAGTTACATCATTACACACATGGATAAACGATACTTTATCCGTAGAAAGATCAAAGATAATAAGGCTATCATCCTTCCTCATCTATCGGTGGGCAAAAGCAGTATAATCTTCATCGTTAACATGGCAAAAATTCTCATTGGTATGGGCTTGCTTGTGTGTGGGATCGTCATGTTGGTTTTACCTGGGCAAGGTTTAATTACCATGTTAATTGGTCTGAGTTTGATCCCCTTCCCTGGTAAAAACAAACTCGAAGAGAATCTTCTTGCGAAAAAGTCAGTCAGATCGACCTTGAATTGGATCCGCGCTAAAGCTAATAAAGAGCCCTTTGTTTTTGATTAAATATGCAACCGATTCATAAATGTGGCAAAGCGTAAAGCTGTTATCTTAATTTTTCACAGTCCACATTACTATTCAGGTGGCTTCATGCCGCTATTTTAGGCATAAATTCACAGACCTAAAAATCTATTTTTAAACAATAGCGTTCGACCAAGAAGCATACGTATGCGGTTGGCCGCTTACCAAATACGCTCCACCCAAACGGCTATTTGTGGCTGACAAAAGCGACAAGCCCTTCTTCAATATGCAAAAATAAAAACGCTTATAAAGTGTCCGTTTTTTTTCCACTCATCCTCTTTAATCAAGCTAAGTGTTTGATTTTATTCAGAGGCTCGAAATTTGCATTATTTTCATTAGCATGAAAACTTCTATGCGCTTTGGAGGTATTCTTGGCTGATGCGTATCCGCGTGGGGTACAAATAACAATAAATTCTACATGGCGTCATATAGTTCAGGCGCTTAAAGGTAATTTAATGAAAATAATAACTAATCCACTCGCTAGAGGTCTCAATTTTTTTGGGAACAAAATAAAACAAACCATTTCTTTAACTGCGGCTTCGCTACTACTAGTTGTCAGCGCGACAGCGTCAGCTACCCCCATCAGCAGCCTTAATATTTTCGGTGATTCGCTGTCAGACACAGGAGCTCTTACGTATCTTGTACCAGCAGCGTGTCCTCCAGATCCCTATTCTGAATGTCGATTCTCCAATGGCCCAGTTTGGGTTGAACTTCTTGCAGACGAACTAGGCTTATCTGCCGCTACCGCTTATGCAGGCGGTACGAATTACGCTATCGGCGGGCAAAGAACCGATAATGTTCTCGATCAACAAATTCCTGGCTTTCTGGCCTCAAATAGTGGCGTCGCGGACCCTGATGCACTCTACGTTATTTGGGCTGGAGGTAATGATTTCCTGCAGAACGATCCGGTTGGCACTTATAGCCCGCTTAGTGCCGTCAGTAACATCGTCGATAGTGTTTTATCTCTCTCAGCAGCAGGTGCAATGGACTTTCTAATTCCCAACCTACCTATCGCCGATCCTTGGGCTTTCGCCTTTAATTCTGCGTTAGCAAGTAGTCTTGGCACAATTGGTGGCGGATTAAACATTACCCAAGTCGATGCGTTTAGTACCTTTCTTGACATAACACTTAACCCGAATGATTATCCATTCACTAACGTATCAGAACCTTGTTTTGACGGCGTTACCGCTTGTGCAAATCCTGATGAATACTTGTTATGGGACCAAGTACACCCTACTGCAGCCGGCCACCGGTTTATTGCGGCTGCGGCACTTGCGGCCTTACCTGTATCGGAGCCAGCCATGTTGGCTATTTTCGGCATTGGATTAATTGGACTGATGCGCACAAGACGTAAAATCTTAGCCTAAAAAATATAGAGGAATAACAATTGGCCCTCTACGGAGGGCTTTTTTTTATTTTAGCTGAGTAGCTACACTCGACACGCACTTATGTTACCTATAGCTAGGGTAATATTAACCTACCAAAATCAGGACAGGGATATACTTTTATTGAAACATGCTAACCATGCAGATAGCTTTAAAGATCCCATACCCCTTACTTAGCGTTATACGAAATAAATGACTCAACGAATTGTTACATTGAAAGCTAGGCCAACCAACGCTGTCGCTACCATTGCCAACGTCCCCCAAAAGGTCACTCTAGCAACACCGGTTAGGATTTTGGCCCCGCTCAGATACGCAGATACAGCACCCAACATAGCCAGAAACACCAGTGACAATAAGGCAATAATCAAGGACAAGTTATCTGCTGGGTAAAAATATGCAGTGAGCAAGGGCAATACTGCGCCGCAGGTAAAACTCAGCGCCGAGGCAAACGCTGCAGATATTGGATTGGCTGAGGTTAGCTCAGAAATACCGATGTCATCCCTAGCATGTGCGCCAAGGGCATCGTAAGCCATCAATTGTTGCGCTACGGTCACAGACAACGCCTGCTCAACTCCGCGCTGTTGATATATTTTTGCCAACTCGATTACTTCTGACTCGTAATCACTTTCAAGTGATTGCTTTTCTAATAATAGATCCGCTTTTTCAGTGTCAGCTTGAGCACAAACCGATACGTACTCACCAGCCGCCATCGATATAGCCCCAGCTACCAAGCCTGCTGTGCCGGCGACTACGATGGAAATATGGCTAGCATTAGCAGAGGCGACGCCAATAATCAGGCTTGCCGTTGATACAATGCCATCATTTGCGCCAAGTACCGCCGCTCTTAACCAACCTACTCGATTCTGACGATGAGGTTGCGAATGGGACATCAGGTCGTTTTCCTTAAATCGTTTTAATTTACGTTGACGCTAGTACGGCAAATGGCTAAGCATCATTTGCCTTACTATTTTACGCTCCCAGTATGTGGCTGACCATTATATGTCTTGATACATACTGTCCAAAGCATCATTCGCACCGAGCTCTCGTTAAATTGATCAGTGCGGGTAATGCCAAAGTTGAGCAACATTGTTGTAATCGTTGTTATTCCACCACAACCTTATGAGTTTACTTTGGGTATGCCATTTTGCGGCGGGTTTTGCGAAACGCCAGCTTCAGGTTTTTCTGTCGTCTTTTTGACAGGATCGAATATTCGATAAGCCAATAACTTTACCCGATCATTCACGAGGAACCACAATAGTGCATATCCCCACACAAATCCCGCCCATCCCCAGCCCAATGGCGTCATAAACACACCATAAACGGCTATTAGAGTTGCCACTATTTGCGTACCCAGTACGGCGATCCATAGAATTTTTGCCGGGCGTATCGACCAGAATGGTTTACGTGTTCTTGTTAGGAAAATAGTTAGGTGTCCGGCTACTGACAGTTTTAAATACATCAATGTCTGGATGTGCGCCCGGTCGAGATGAAACACGCGTTCTCCAAGATAGAATAAACCAAAGGCAGAGATGACACCCATGACACCTAGGACACTTGACACCCCCAGCACCATTTTCATGTTCCACTTCTCTGGCTGATTTTTGTAGTGTACTTTGTCATAAGCAATGGACAATATTGCGCCGTCGTTGAGCAGGGCTAGCATAACGATCATCACTGCGGTAAGCGGGTAAAAGTTAAACACAAGGATCGCAAGTGTCATGAACAGCAGTACGCGGATCGTCTCGGTGATACGATATATCGCATAGCTGTTCATCCGCTGGAAAATCCGCCGACTTTCTTTTATCGCATCTATAATCACTGCCAAACCTGGGGTGGTTATCACTATGTCCGCTGCTGCACGTGCTGCGTCTGTTGCTCCTGAGACCGCAATCCCGCAATCGGCTTTTTTAAGCGCGGGCGCGTCGTTTACACCATCGCCGGTCATCCCCACGATGTGTCCGCGCTTTTGCATTACATCAACAATGTGATATTTGTGTTCGGGAAACACTTGAGCGAATCCGTCAGCGCTCTCGATGGATTTAGACACTTTGGCGCTTTCTAACTTTTCCGAGTCTCCCAAGCCGGTGGCGTTGAGGATGTTTGACCCCATGCCTAAATCTTTAGCGGTTTCTTGCGCGATAGCCAAGGCATCACCGGTCACCATTTTAACTTTTACGCCCATTGCCAACGCCGCAGCGATAGTCGCTTTGGCATCTTCCCGCGGTGGATCAGACAGGGGTAAGACTCCCAAAAACTGCCATTGTCCATCCCCCTCGTCGCGTGCTACGCCCAGTGAACGGAAACCACGCGCCGCGAATTCATTCACTGCTTTTTCAACAGCTTCATTCACTTGGCTTGCATTAGCCGACAGTTTCAAAATGACTTGCGGTGCCCCCTTGGTCACCTTGAAGGTTTTTCCGTCTTTGTCTTTAACGGTGGCTTCAGTACGTTTATGGACTGGGTCGAACGGCTGAAAATGCACGACCTTATATGCATTTAACGCGTCCTCGGTTTTTAGTCCACTGAGCACCGCCAGATCAATAGTGTCGTTATTTTCTGCGCGCGACGCCAATGCGCCGTTAAGGATGACATCCTCTGCACCAACGTCGTTTACCCCAAACGGATTGCCTAATTTTAATTTATTTTGGGTCAAGGTGCCGGTCTTGTCTGAGCAAAGTAAATCCATGCCAGCCAATTCTTCGATGGCCACCAACTTACTAACAATGGCCTTTTTTCTAGCGAGCAAACGTGCGCCAACTGCCATCGTGACCGACAATACTGTTGGCATCGCCACAGGTATTGCAGCCACTGTCAGCACTAGAGCAAACTGAATAGTAGTGAGTATCGGGTCACCGCGTAAGATAGCGACTGTAACAATTAACGCTACCAAAGCGATCGCCAAAATAATCAGGTAATTGCCAATCTTCAACACTGCCTTTTGAAAATGACTAACAGAATGCACTTCCTTTACTAATTGAGCGGTCTTGCCGAAGTAAGTTTTCTCGCCAGTGGCATAAACCAACGCTCCAATTTCGCCTCGGCGAATAATCGAACCGGAAAACACTGCGTCGCCAGATTTAAGCGTAGTGGGTAATGACTCTCCCGTTAACGCAGATTGATCAACTTCGACACTGTCGCCTTCTAACAAACGCGCGTCCGCCGGCACAATATCACCTAACCGCATACGTATTATGTCACCTGGCACCAACTCTCGTGCGGGAGGGGTGATCCACTTTCCGTCGCGCTTCACACGCGCTTTGCTCGCAAGCTTATCCTTCAAAGCCTCGATAGCGTTACCGGCTTGGCGTTCTTCCCAAAAGCCAATTACGGCGTTGGTCAAAAGTAAAATAAGGATAATAAAGAAATCCGGCCAGTGTCCGACCGCGGCTGAAAGAATAACCGCAACTTCGATCATCCAAGGGATAGGCCCCCAAAAGTAGCTGAGAAATTTTAGGAATAGGTTGGTCTTCTTTTCTTGGATCTCATTGGGCCCGAATTTGCTCAAACGTTTCGTTGCGTCCAGTTGCGTAAGACCTTCAGGCGTCGTCTCTAATATTTTTTCCACCTCACTGATAGGCAAAGTCTTAAGATCGTCGTGAGTTCCCGATGATTCAGCGTTTTCCAGCTCCGGTACTTTGGATTGGTGAGCATTAGTTTTCATATTATTCGTCTTCTCATAATGTTGAATTGTAGAAATTAAATGCTTTATCCTCGCTTTTAGCGGATGTTCCCAACAGCTTCTGACAATACAATTAAAGTGCGTTTATTAACGTAAGACTTGAGTTACCTTGGACCATAGCTTACGCAACACTCATCGTTAGACACCGTTGGTACCCTTTATCAGTGCTCCCACAGAATGTGGCTCACTTCTAGAGGTATTGATACACCCACTCGAGAAGGTACTATTCGTAGCGTGTATTGCGATAACGCGTGCAATGCGGGTAATGTGACGCGGTACAAGTGAGCGCCCATATTGTCATCAGGTAGATAAACACAATCCATTGATTGGTGCAGCGCACCACCACCGTCACTACCATTGGCATAAAGCTCGACCGTCACATCCTGTGGAACTAAACCATTTAACAATACATTTGCTGCAAATATGTACTGTTCGCCCTCTTGCCTTGCGGTAAAGCCATCCACACGTAATCCCACCCATTGTTGCTCTAGTGTTTGCTGCCAATCGTCAATCTGTTGTGCCACTTTGCCGTTGTCGGCTGCCCGGGCACGAAAGGCCTCGGCGGCGGGAAGGTAACGTTGTTCTGTGTATTCACGCACTACGCGATTGGTTGAAAACTGTGGTGTAAGGCGCGCCATGCTTTCGCGCATCCGTGTTGTCCAAGCAACAGGAATATCTTCAGCATCTCGCTGGTAAAATTCTGGTATCACCTCCTTCTCAAGCAAATCGTAAAGTGCTTCTGCTTCAATCGCGTCCCAAGCAGGATCATTACCATGTTCTTTGCCATCTCCAAGCGCCCAACCAATGTCAGGGCTATAGGCTTCGGCCCACCAACCATCCAATTCAGACAAATTGATACCACCGTTGACCAATACTTTCATACCACTAGTGCCACTTGCTTCCCAGGGACGCTGCGGCGTGTTTAGCCATACGTCAACGCCAGCTACAAGATGCTCACTTAAAAACATATCGTAATCGCTAAGAAAAATAACATGTTGACGCACTTGGGGCTGACGAATGAACTGCACCCATTGTTGTATCAACGCCTGCCCAGCCAAATCAGCTGGATGCGCTTTACCTGCTAGAATAAGCTGCACAGGCCGTTCAGGATTAGTCAACAGGCGCAGCAAACGCGCAGGATCATGTAACAGTAAATTGGGTCGCTTATAGGTAGCGAAGCGTCTAGCAAAGCCTAATGTAAGCACCTTGGGATCAAATAAATGTTGCGCTTCTTCCATCTCAGCTAATGATGTACCTGAAGCAGCCATCTGACGCGCTAGGTGTTCACGCACATAGGTCACAAACGTTTGACTAGCGGCTGTTCTAAAGTGCCAAAGTTCTGCATTAGAAACGGCCCTAATGGATTTTCCCAGACTATCCGTCGTGCCCAGCCAGCGCTCTTTGCCACAGGCTTTAGTCCATAATTCATCTGCTCCAGCAGAATCCCAGCTAGGGGTATGCACGCCATTTGTTACATGGCCAATCGGTACTTCATCCAAAGGCCAGCGCGGAAATAACGATGCAAACAGTCGCCTGCTAACCTCACCATGTAACGCACTCACTCCGTTTACCGCCCCACTCCCCCGAATAGCCAAATAAGCCATATTGAAATCATCATCTGCACGGCTCGAATCTTCCTGTCCTAGGGATAACAGCTCTGCAGTTGAAATACCCAACTCTGCATTGGCATAATCGCCTAGCCACTGCTCAATCAAAGCCGGCGCAAAACGATCGAAACCTGCCTCTACCGCAGTATGTGTAGTAAAGACATTACCTGCGCGCGTTGCAGCTAACGCTGCCGAAAATGATAGCCCAGTCTTATGCATAAAGCCCCGAGCTCTTTCTAAAATAGCGAATGCGGCATGCCCTTCATTCAAATGACATACTTCCGGCTCAATTCCGAGTGCATTAAGTAAACGCCAACCACCAATTCCCAGCACTAACTCTTGCATAAGCCGCAAATCTGCACTGCCACCATAAAGCTCACTCGTAATTGCACGAAACGGTGCATAGTTTGCGGTGTCGTTGCTATCTAACAAGTACAATTTTGTTCTGCCAACCTGCACCTGCCAAGCTCGCAACCAGATAGGGTGTCCGGGTAAATCAAGTTTTATCCGCAACCACTCGCCATTAGCGTGGCGTAAAGGAGAAATCGGCAATTGTCCAGGATCGTTATAGGGATAAACGGCCTGCTGTAAACCATTTGCGTCTATGATCTGACGAAAATAGCCTTGCTGATAAAGTAGCCCTACCCCTATCACGGGCACACCTAAATCATTGGCGGCTTTTAATTGATCACCTGCAACGTTGCCCAAACCACCGGAGTATATGGGCAGTGCGTCACTCAACATAAACTCCATACTGAAATAAGCCACCGTATTTAGCGCTGAGTCAGGATACGTTTGCTGAAACCACGCGGGTGATTCTGCCGCTTCACGTTTGGTTTTGACCAATGTATCGAGCAATGTGCGATAATCGGGATCAGCCAACAGTTTCGCAATATGATCTCGCGATACCGTTTGTAATACCCCCCATGGATTATGCGTTAAGTCCCAAAGCTGAGGATCGAGTTGTCGCCAGATTTCATCCGCAGCATGATTCCACGACCAACGTAAATCCAGCGCCAATTCTGCCAACATATCAAAGCCTTCAAGCGCTCTTGGAAAAAGAGCATGCAATGGCGAACTGCACGGTATTTGTTTGTCCATTTTGTTTCCTGTTGAATCTGTTGAGGGCATTGTTTTGCACCGAGTTTCTATCTCAGCTGTTTTGTCAATTTAGCGCTTCGCCTACCGAACGATTGGCATTTAAAATGATCACCACTAATAGTCCGAACATCATCCAACAACATATTGAAAATCGACTTTGCACGATGCGTAAATTCAAGTTATTACGATCCATACAAGAAATTAATGGTGAACGGTTAGATCATCGATTAACGGTAAACCATTCCACCATCAATCAGAGGCGCTTGACCTGTCATATAATCTGAGTCTGGACTCGCTAAGTATGAAACAAAGTTAGCCACGTCTACTGGAGTTTGTGCTCGTCCTAATGCAATACCTTCCACATATTTTTTATACGTTTCACCTTCTGGTGCGCCGGTAATTTCGGAAAAGCGCTTATCAATCTCCACCCACATATCGGTCCCAACCACACCGGGACAATATGCATTTACTGTGATACCTGCGCTGGCATATTCTTGTGCAGCTGCCTGTGTTAACGCACGCACCGCAAATTTAGTCGCTGAATAGGCGCCTAGTAGCGCAAATCCGTTGTGACCAGCAATGGAAGACGCGTTAATGATTTTTCCTTTTTGCTTACGCTCGATGAATTTTTTTGCCGCTGCTTGTATCCCCCAAAGCGTGCCATTTACATTGATTTTTTGAATTTTATCCATTTCCTCTTGGGTAATATCAGCAATGGCTTGCACTTGCGCAATACCTGCGTTATTCACCATAATATCGAATCCACCCAAGGTTTTTTCTGTATGTTCAATGGCCGCATACACCTGTTTTTGGTCACTAACATCCGCTTTGAAAGTAGTCGCTTTTCGCCCCAAGGTTTCAATCTCACGAGACACTGCCAGCATCTTTTCTGTGTTTAGATCAACGATTGCTACGTCTGCACCATCTTGTGCTAAACGCATTGCAATGGCGCGCCCGATACCTTGACCAGCGCCTGTTACTAATGCGACTTTATTATTTAATGACATACCTGTGTCCTTATTGAAAATAGGCTTGATACGACGAATTAATCGCCTTGGAAATAACGAAAGTATCGTTAGTTTACAAGATCATGGAAGATGGATCGTAGACACAGATCAATTTGAGCAACCATAATCAAAAATTAATTATGCTGGTTTAGGCGGTACCTTTACGTCTCTACCAGCACAAGTCGCAGCTTTTGTTGGTGCTTGAAAATGATGTCTATTAGCAACCTTCATTTTTGCATAAAGGGGTTGATAACCTTTTTACAGATTGAGTGACTGTTGAATACGTTGTCTGACATTAAATAAAAAAACATCAGCAAAGTTGATGTTTTTTAGATATCTCACGTTGCTATTAATCATTAATGTTCGCCAAGTGTCTGCGTAGCGTTCACAGAAATTTGGCTAAGCCCCATGAACTGGATGCACTATCTCTACAACTAATTTCATTTTCAGCCTAACACCACCTTACTAACAGGTGAATTTTCTACTCATTAAATGACTATACCTTTAGAAACGCCCCTTGAAATTGGATATCAAATAAAGCTAATTTACCGCCATAAAAAATTACCCATCAAAAAAATATTTTTGAGACAATAAAATTGACTAGGATCAAGTCAAACTAGCACTAAAACATTTACATTATTTGGCTTGCAATTATTATTTGTAGGATTAACTTTGGCTTATCAAAAGGGAAATTAGCGGTGAAAAAATTAGGCGCCTTATCGATAGTGCTATCTTGGTTCGTTTATTTGATTGCCCTAAATTTGCTGGCTGATAAGCCCACAATGTTTAAGTGTGATCTACGATGGGAATTAATTTTTGCTGCGATAGGCACCTTGTTAGCGCTGTTGAGTGTAGTGCTCAACAAAGGCGTACATGCTGGCATTGCTTTGACAAAAAACTTTTTGCGTTCACGTAATTTTCTTCGCTATCGCATAGAGAAAAATATCACTATCCATGAACGTTATTATTGGATTAATAACAACATGACAGTTGAAATCTGAATTGGGGAGTTGAAGATGGTTGAGGTCATTACGCAGTCGGCTTTCTCTGAGATTGCTACCCTATTGGTACTGGCGGCGGTTATTGGTTTTATCGGATCATTACTCAGGCAACCTCTTATCGTTAGCTTTATCGCCGTAGGTTTACTTTCTGGTCCGTCTGCACTGGATATTGTGCATTCAAAAGAACAAATTTCGCTGCTCTCTGAATTGGGTATTGCAGTTTTGTTATTTTTGGTCGGTATTAAACTCGATGTAAAACTTATTCGTTCTATCGGCGTTGTATCTGTATTTACTGGGCTTGGGCAAGTGTTATTCACTTCAATTATTGGATACTTCATAGGGCTTGCTGTTGGCTTAGATCGCGTTACCAGCACATATGTCGCCGTAGCCTTAACCTTCTCTTCCACAATTATCATTGTAAAAATTCTATCTGACAAACGCGAAATTGATTCGTTACACGGTCAGATTGCCCTTGGTTTTTTGATTGTTCAAGATCTTGTCGTGGTCATGGCTATGATCGTTCTGGCAACAATTGGTATAGGGTCCGGCCATGAACGTGAAGCTGATGGCTCTATATTGCAAGTGGCACTGTCAGGCATTGGGCTTTTGTCATTTGTTATCATATTCGTTCGATATATTGCGAACCCGCTCACTGAGCAAATTGCTAAGAATAAAGAGTTGTTACTCATTTACGCGATTGCTCAAGCGGCACTGTTTGCAACCATAGGAAGCATGGTGGGGCTTGGAATGGAAGTTGGTGGCTTGTTAGCTGGTGTAGCGCTGGCGTCAACACCTTATCGAGAAAGCATAGCGGCAAGATTGGCGCCCCTGCGTGACTTTTTGTTGTTATTTTTCTTTATTGCATTAGGTGCCAATCTTGACCTTTCCCTATTGGGCTCGCATGTATCGGATGCCATCGTATTTTCATTGTTTGTTCTGATTGGTAACCCGATTATCGTATTAATTATCATGGGCATGATGGGTTATCGAAAAAGAACGGGCTTTTTGGCGGGGCTAACGGTTGCCCAAATTAGCGAGTTTTCACTCATTTTTATTGCGATGGGTATCAGTCTGGGGCATCTGGCGCAAGACATTCTCGGCTTGGTGACATTAATAGGGATGATAACGATCACTATATCGACCTACATGATTACCTATTCCCACCAACTGTACGCCATCTTTGAACCGCTATTAGATGTATTTGAACGAAAAAATACCAAGCGCGAGCAATTATCGGAACATCAATCTGATGAGCACCACCAAGTTATCATTCTCGGGTTAGGCCGTTTAGGAACCGCTATCGCTGCTCGCCTCATAAATAAAGGCGTTAACGTCCTAGGGGTGGATTTTAACCCCTCTATTACTAAGCACTGGGGACAATTACACCTGGATACGGCATATGGGGATGTAACTGACTCCGATTTTTTACAAGAACTCCCTCTACGTCACGCACAGTGGATTGTCTCGACCATTCCGCACCACCACAGTGGACTCACCTATGAAGACACAAGAAATACTATATTGCAGGCAATAGACTCGACTGATTTTACGGGGAAACTGGCAGTTGTATCCCAGAGTAAGCAAGAAACCAAAGAACTAGAGCGTTTAGCGATAAATCTAGTGTTGGAACCATTTCAAGATGCGGCTGACCGAGCTGTCGAGCTATTGCTCGAAGGTATTAACACTCAGTCAAAATGACTACAGAACTGATAAGGAAATTTCATGAAAAAGTTTAACAATATCGTTTATGTTCTCAATGACCGTATAAACGAATCATCGACAACATTCCTTCGTGCTGTCAGTTTAGCGAGGATAAATCAGGCAGATTTAACCTTGATGAGAATAATTCCGAATATGCCGACGGTTATTTCTTCGAAGTTAACAAGCAGCAGTGAAAAGGAACTACAAAATAAGGTCCTTGCCCAAGAGCATGCTAAATTACAAACCCTTATCGCTTCTTTAGATGCTGCACTCGATATAAAAACTGAGGTGAAAATTGGTAAAAAGTACATCGAGGTAATTCGCGCAGTAATAGCGCATAAATATGATTTGCTACTCAAAGAGGTAGAAAATATTGATTGGCTTGAACGTCTTTTTGGTAGCGAAGATATGCATCTGTTGCGCAAATGCCCATGTCCCGTTTTGTTAATGAAAAAAAATGAGAAATCTGCATACAAAAATATCATGGTGGCAATCGACTTTGATGACGACTTTGATAAACATGAATATAGCTATAACGATGAGTTAAACCAAAAATTATTACAATGCGCCATTTCGCTGTCACTTTCGGATTTCACAACACTGCATTTAGTAAATGTTTTCGATGTACCGCACTCTGGATATATTAGTCTTTGGGCCGATCAGCCAGACAAAATTGAGAAAGAGTTGTTTGAGACCGAATACCGTAATAGGCAGTATAAAATGAATGCACTTTTAGAAGCGTTAAAGCTTAATATAGGCGCTGAACTGTTTGAGTATTTGTCACCTCAGACGCAACTTGTTCAGGGCACCCCTAGCCATCAGTTACCCAAATTGGCAGAGGAAATTAATGCTGATTTAGTCATAATGGGTACAGTCGCGCGCGCTGGAATTGCTGGTATCCTTATCGGTAATACTGCAGAAAATGTATTGTCACAACTCCAATGTTCGGTACTTGCCATTAAGCCCAGAGACTTCGTTTCCCCGGTATCGTAGCGTGATGTACTCAAATGATATTTTACCGCGCCATGATCATTCCAGACGCGAGACGCGTCTGCTTCTCGCTTTTGATGTTTATAATAAACACATTTAGCGACTCCCGTTAACTCAACCGAGTATTGTTAGTAGCTGGGCGCCTAGCGCTCATTGACTCTTAGACTATTTTTTAGCTTTCTTGTTCTGTGATTTGCTCTGAAGGCCTTGATTGCATTGCGTCTATCACTGACACTCTAAAAGATGACCTTTCTTTACGCATTTTAGAACGGTAAATGGGCTACTATTCACAGACGCCCCGGTCGATATTCTTTAAATTGATCGCAATGTTATAACCTGGCAATGTTGGCGAGCTCCGACTTCGAAATATGCCTAGATTAATACTATTAGGTAGTCGCAATACTATGATTTTGCAGTATATTAGTATGGTATCTATTTTTTCACTATGGTGTTCTCGTTACTGAAACAGTTACTGAACCAAAGGACCAAAATAATCTATAAGACACGCGGTTATTATATTAATGGATTTACCTTTTTATGCCTTTATTAACAAAAAGGAAACTTCAACGTTATTTTTTTCCGGCAATAGGATTGGGGTTTATCTTGTTGTGGCTGCTATCAAGCGCTTTATTTTGGAGTAATTGGAACACGGAGCAGCAGCGTATTCGAGACACATTGGCCCATGATGCAGAAATGTCACTTCAGGGTAAAGCCACTGAAATTGAAGGAATACTGCAGCAAATCTATCACTCCGTGCGCACGATTTCATTACTGCCAGGTGTGCGTGATACAGCACCCAGTAACCGAAATTCTGATGACGAAGACATTGTTGAAATGGGGCTTATTTCAGCGGCCAATTACGATACCGTGCAGCAACTTTATAATCATGTTGCCTCTTCAGTTGCATTATCTGAAATATATATTGTTTATGACGGCTTTAACCCTGACGTTGGTCAGGTTCCTTTCTTGATGTTTGATCATGTCATTGTTGATAATTTTGCCAAGCTGACGATGGCGTTAAACGGCCACCATGAAGGAGATTTTCCTGAGGAGGATGAGACCGAAGAATACGAGGATTATGTTCGTCAGTTGGATTATTTACGTCAACAAAATTTTGATATGCCAAACCAGTCCCTCGACAGTATTACTGTCATTAATTCAGGTTTGCTACGAACCTGTGACAATACACAATTTCTGTCTAAATCTCATGGCCACGTAAAGCACACCTATGGGTTTACGTTGTCCGTTCCTATTTATGGTCTTAGTGACCGACAATTCAAGGGGCTTGTTACCGCCGTACTACGTACTAACGTGCTGGAAGCGGCGCTGGTTGGCTGGCCCGTTTTACCTGTGACCGATGAAGATCGCGCGTTGCTTAACAGTATTCGAGGTTTAGATTTAAATACGCCCCCAGTAAATTACCTGCTCGAAGAGCAGACTAACGGGATTGAGGTCACTGATAGCCGTAATACAAATTTTACTACTATGCAAAAAACGGCTGCTTATCATTTTGAGGCCAAACTAACACTGTCTGGGCCTGGAAATTGGGTTCTGCATAATTATGTTCCTCTGCCAGTACTGACCGCTAAAATGGCGGTTGCGCGCGACAGTTTTATCATTCAAGTGGGTATTCTAAGCGTGGTCTTATTTCTGCTTTGGTTGGCAGTAAGTGCCGTGTTGAAGTCCCAGCGAAATAACGCCTCGCAGTTGCAAGAATTAGCTGATATTGATCCACTCACAGGGTTACCTAATCGCAGAATGATAGGTTTGTACTTAAATACCGTATTAAAGACAACCAAACCCGGACAATGCTTTGCGGTCATAATGATTGATCTAGACGATTTCAAACACGTCAATGACAGTATGGGACATGAAGCCGGAGATCGCATGCTGATTGAAATTGGTCATCGTTTTAGTTGTGTTTTGAGAAACGAGGATTCGGTGTTACGCATGTCCGATAATGACAGTCGCAAACCAAATATATTTCGAAATAGAGCGGCGCAAACAACGACCACAGTGAATGGTGTTGTGGGGCGTCTTGGCGGTGATGAGTTTTTGATTATACTAAGTGAGCTCCCCGACGAACATGTCGTCAAAATTATAATTGATAGGTTAATGGCATCGCTGAAAGATCCAATTGAAATTGGTATCGAAAAAATTTATGCCCACGCAAGTATGGGCGTTGCAAATTATCCTAACGACGGTGTACATACCGCGACATTGCTACGCAACGCAGATGTAGCGTTATACGAGGCCAAGCGACTTGGTCGCGGTCAATCAGTCACCTTTTCCCCTGCGTTAACCGAAGACGCATTACGCAGACTGAAGATGATGGCCGGACTTCATGAAGCACTCCAAGAAGAACAGTTCTTCATTCTTTATCAGCCAGAGTTGCATATTGAAAGTGCCAAAATCAACGCTGCAGAAGCGTTACTGCGTTGGCATCACCCAGATTTTGGTCTTGTTATGCCTACAGAATTTATTCCGATGTTAGAACGTTCTGGTTTAATTAACGATGTAGGACGATGGGTTCTGCGTGAAGCTTGTTTGCAACTTAAAACTTGGCAAGGCAATGGTTTGGCAATGGAAAATATCGCCGTCAACATATCAACTAAACAGCTGGCAAGACTAGATTTCGCCGATATGGTTGCCGAGATCCTTCAAGATACAGGACTCAAAGCGAGTAATTTGGTACTAGAGGTGACTGAGTCTAGCTTTATGGAAGAGCCTGAGCTTGCCATTAAAGCACTCGCTAAAGTGCGCAGTTTAGGCGTATTGGTCGCGATTGATGATTTTGGCATTGGCTATTCATCCCTAAGTTATTTACAAAAAATTCCATTGGATATTCTCAAAATCGACCGTAGCTTTGTCACGCAGACAAAAACCACCAGTGGTCTCGCTATTTGTGAAATGTTAATAGTTTTAGCTGAACGATTGAGCCTTAACGTCATAGCAGAAGGCGTTGAAACAGACGCTCAAATGCAATGTTTACGAGGTGCAGACTGGATACAGGGCTATATTATTGCAAAACCACTGACGTCAGAAAAATTCGAGGAAAAGGTACGTGCGATGACCAAATAAATACCTCGGCATGCCCGTATTTTTTGAATCTTATAAAGCAAACAACGCGCTATAAGTTTAGGTTTTTCACCAGATCGCCCCATTTGAGATAAATCATTTCTAGCGTATACGCATTGTCATCTTGACCTCTGGCTCGATTCTGCGCCAACGGACTTAGATGAGTTAACATGCCCATCTCGTTTATAACCCGTATTTGTTTGCTTAGCGAATATCCTACGACTGGGCTTAGGTCCAATGGTCCAATCCGCCATTACGAGCCATAGGTTAATGACTGGCGGGACTCAAGCATTCCGTCAATAATAAAAGCAAATAGAACGTCTAGATGACGCCAAGACGGTCAAAAACGAGTTAGATGTCGTCGCCATTATCAATAAAAAATTGCATATAATTGAATGCAAAACTAAACGTATCAAGGGAGTCAATGACATATATAGTCTTTATAAGTTGAACTATCGAAATGAGCTACTGAGGGAGATCGTTAGCAAAGCGCCAATAGTTTCTTTGCACCGAGTCACCCAAGCTGGTAAAGCACCAGTGGCAGAATTAAACATGTCTATTTTGGGCTTTTGAAAAACTGCCTAATCTATGCACTTACTGAAATCATGGTGAGTGCCAAGCGGTTAGATTCTCATAGATCTAAAACAGACATCAAACAGGAAGTAAAATTAGCTGAACAGCTTTCCTGAACGTGCCTAAATCCCAGCGTTTTTTGCACATCGTTGATGTCCAAACACCTACCAGTTCGGCAAAAAATTCGTAATCATAAAAAGTACAATGAATTAGCTAATAATAATTTATAAAGCACACTGTCGATTGACAGGAAATAACGTGTATAAGAATGAATAAAAGACAGGAAACAGGATAGAGGGTGTGGATAAAAGTATTAATTGGTCGGTGTGATAGGATTCGAACCTACGACCCCTTCACCCCCAGCGAAGTGCGCTACCAAGCTGCGCTACACACCGACCGAGGAGCCGCATATTACGGAAGTTTGGATTTTTTGCAATGAGAAATGTGCTTTGATTTGTCTGTTCGCTTATTTGTTAAACAAACTTGCTGTAATTCACGCCATATTCTCCCACTATTCGCGCATTACTCTCTTTTATGGCCTCGCGCGCTACCCTTTTCAGCAAGTACGCAGATTAAAAAATCACTTGATATCGTGAATGGATAGATCCTCAACTCCGGTCATATGTTCGACCCAGTCGATGATAGGTATACATTTTTAAGGTGCTATTTGAGATTTCGCTGAATCGAGGAACAAAAAATAACGTGAAATATAAGCAAAACCCCAAGCAAATGGGGTTTAAGATCAAGTATAAATACAATCACAACATGTTGACTAAAGCTGTTCGCTTGGCGTGAATTCAATGGTAGGCCACTGCTCTTGCGCTTCAACTAAGTGCTTAGGAATGTCTTTTTTCCACGCTTGGTAGACTTCAAGATTTTTATTTACGTAAAGTTTGCCATCGACAATTTCAAACGCCTTGCCATCGATTTCAAACTTTTTACCAAAGGTTGTACCGAAGGCGCAGTACCCACCATAAGCCGGTGCGTATTTTTCAGGATTGCTGTTAAATGCATCGCGGTTGTCCGCACTGCTAAAACGATATATAGCGTCATTGTGTACAGCAGTGAACTCAGATTTACCTAACACCGGTTTATTTTGTGTGAAATAAGCAACTGCATCGTGCCCCGCTAAAATTACGTCGTTACTGTCAGTTTGCGTGTCGACACCCGCAAAGCTTAAGCTAGAAACAGTGATAGCTACTGCGGTAAAAATAGATTTTAGAGCGAATAGATTTTTCATTTTTATTTCCTCGGTTTAGATATTCAGGACTGAAGTAGTCAACGGGGAAAAGTATAGGTCGTGATGCCTTTCATCACTATGTCTGCACAACCAGAGGTTATGTCAAAACGTCTATGGATGTATTAAAACAGTTATTTTCCACTTTTAAAGTCTCTGCCAACATATTCCACAACGGACAATACTGCGGTAGTTGGGCAATCAATACCTCTGGAACACACTATATGAATTTTCATGTGGTGAGTCACGGTAACTGTTATTTGACGCTGCCGGGCAATAAAGAGATAACCAAGTTGTCGCAAGGAGACATAGTATTATTTCCTAATGATAGCGAGCACGTTATTAGCGGCGAAGTTCATTCCTCATCTGCGGTTAATAGCTCGCCATCTCAAGATTACACAAACGGTGCAGACACAACTGCCACGGGTTTGGTGTGTGGTTATTTTAGCCATAATCATCCTCTGGTTAGCAGTATTACAGCACACTTGCCTCAAACCATTATTATCAAAAATCAAACATTGGGCGGCTCGCCTACCGGGCTACATTACCTGCTCGATGCCTTACTAGATGAGTCTAAGCATGCTAATAAAGGCTCTGAACTGATAATGGGCCGTATCGCTGAGGCCATATTAGCGATTATTTTCCGACAACATCTACCCAACAATAGTGGCGTACTTGCAGCCACAGCCCACCCTAAATTAAGCGCAGCCATCAAAGCGATACACAGTACACCTAACAGAAAATGGACGATTGAACTGCTTGCACAGCAATGCTTTATGTCTCGGGCAGGGTTTAATGAACTGTTCAAATCAGTAGTGCAGCAATCCCCTATGGAGTACGTCACTCAGTGGCGTTTAGGCATGGCCTACAGCATGCTTGCAGATGAAAATGTATCAACATTGCACGCGGCATTAGCCTGTGGTTATGACAACGAATCATCATTCTCTAAAGCGTTTAAACGTGTACTGGGTGTCAGCCCTGGGGCGGTTAGGTCGCAGAAAATCAGTGTCTCGTCAAAAGACCTAGAAGAGGATGGCTAGCGATATTGCCCAGCCTAGCCTGCTTCAAATTGTGAGAGGATTAAATTAACAAATAGTCAGCATGCTTGGTTAACGGTCCGATTTGTCATCACCGCTAATGCGGCTAGCCGTAGCGCCTTCTTGATTCTTGTATTTGGCATCAGCACGAGCATTATAAGGCTTGTCTGCGAAATCTGACATAACTTCAAAACTAAGAGCGCCGATTTTCATACCTGGCTTTAACGCCAGTGGTAATTTACCGCTGTTGAAAAATTCCAGCACAATATTACCTGACCAACCGGGATCAATTCGATGCGCAGTGACGTGCACCATTAACCCTAAACGCGCCAAAGAAGAGCGGCCATCAAGCCAACCTACAATATTGCCGGGTAAGGTCACTGACTCAAGTGTTACTGCCAGAGCGAGCTCTCCAGGGTGTAGGAAAAATGACTTATCAGGGCCCACATTGATTTCATCGCTCATCACGGTGTTAAGTGCTTCTTGTACCTGTGCTTTAGGGCCACTTAAGTCGATATAAGGCGCTTGGTGCTCATTAAAAACACGAAATTTGTTACCTAATCGTATATCGACGGTTACGCCACTTATCTCAGCATAATCCGGCTCAGGGGTGATATTGATTTTGCCGTCTTTCAGGTAGGCCAGGATATCTTTGTCGCACAAACGCATAATTTTTTAACTCAGTGATAAGGTTTTAGATGAATACCGCGCAATTATGCGTAGCTAGGGCCCTATGTTCAACGTTTTTAAATATTTTGTACACGCAAGTCCATCAAGCCATTTAGATACAACTGCTTTGATATCGCCGTGGCACAATCCATATATGTTTGACTCAGAGGATCGTTAGGCTCAGCTATCAGCAACGGCGTACCGCTATCCGTGTACCGACGAATCTTTATGTTAAGGGGTAACTGACCTAGCAAAGGTACCTTATTGCGTTTGGCCAAATCAACGCCGCCATTTTCTGCAAAAATATGTTCCTGATGACCGCACTTGGGGCAGATATACAAACTCATATTTTCTATCAAGCCCAGTACGGGCACTGACACCTTGTTAAACATAGCAATGCCTTTGGCGGCGTCGGCCACTGCTAGGTCTTGGGGCGTGGTGACAATAACGGCCGCACTAACAGGTATTTGCTGGGCAAGCGTAAGCTGAATGTCTCCCGTGCCAGGAGGCATATCGACAATCAAATAGTCCAACTCCGGCCAATCGGTTTCCCGTAGCAACTGTTCAAGCGCTTTACTGGCCATTGGACCACGCCAAACAGTAGCATTTTCGGCTGGCACAAAATAACCAATGGAACTGGCTACCAAGCCATGTGCAGAGAAAGGTACAATGGTCTTATCATCCCGTGACGCCGGTGTTGACTCAGTGTTACCTAACATGATTGGGATCGATGGCCCGTATATATCGGCATCTAACAAACCGACTTTCGCGCCTTGAGCCATTAAAGCATAGGCGATGTTTACACTGGTAGTCGATTTACCTACCCCTCCTTTACCTGATGCAATAGCAATAATATTCTTGATCTTGTTTACTTTGCTCACCTTAGTCGGTGACGCAGGTATTGCGGTTTCAATAACCACATGCTGCAACGACAGCTTTTGCTTACTCGCGGCATCAGTTATGCGCTTGATAAGTGCATCGTGAAGCTGAGCAGCTGCAAATGGTAACGTGACCAGTACATCCCTTGATGACACTGTTATCCAGGATTCAATCTGTTTTGCGGGTAGCGCGAACTGCGCCGCAAGTTGTTTTGATACTAACTGGTGCACTTTATGTTCGGGGGTAGACCGACTAAATAACATGACACTCCTCATAAATAACGATGAAATTTGGCTAAGGTAGCTTTTACCTAATGCAATGGCGGCTGATTTTAGATACCATTTGCGACCTTTTTAATTAAACGAAGAAACCAAAATAAACATGTCGTCACAACCACGTAAAATTCTTGTTACCAGCGCCCTTCCCTATGCAAATGGCTCCATTCACTTAGGCCATCTTCTTGAGCATATTCAAACGGATATATGGACGCGTTTTCAACGAATGTGTGGCCACGAAATATACAGTGTATGTGCCGACGATGCGCATGGTACGCCCGTTATGCTTAAAGCCCAAGAGCTCGGCATCACCCCAGAAGAAATGGTGGCGCGTACCCGTGAAGAGCATCATCAAGATTTGCTCGACTTCTTCGTTGAATACGATAATTACCACGTTACCCACAGTGACGAAAATAAAGAACTCTCTGAGCTGATTTATAACCGTCTCAATGAAGCGGGTTATATTTCAAAGCGCACTATCAGTCAACTTTACGATCCTGAAAAAAACATGTTCTTGCCTGATCGTTTTGTAAAAGGTACCTGCCCTAGCTGTGGTGCCGAAGATCAAAACGGCGACAGCTGTGATAGCTGCGGTGCAACTTACGACCCAACAGAAATGAAAAATCCTCGTTCGGTTGTTTCTGGCGCGACACCTGTGCTGAAAGACTCAGAGCACTTTTTCTTCGATTTACCGCAGTTTTCCGACATGTTGCATACTTGGCTAAAAAGTGACGCCCTACAAAGTGAAATCACCAATAAGCTAGAAGAATGGTTTGAAAAAGGCCTACAGCAATGGGATATCAGTCGTGACGCACCTTACTTTGGGTTTGAAATACCTGGAGCACCGAACAAGTTTTTCTATGTTTGGGTCGATGCCCCAGTGGGTTACATGGCAAGCTTTAAAAACCTATGTGATCGCACAGGCATAAACTTTGATGAATATTGGGGAGCTGATTCCACTGCCGAGCTCTACCATTTCATTGGTAAAGACATTACCTACTTCCACTGCTTGTTTTGGCCAGCCATGCTTGAAGGTGCCGGTTTCAGAAAACCGACCGGTGTCAACGTACATGGTTTTGTTACCGTAAATGGTGCAAAAATGTCGAAATCAAAAGGTACGTTTATCAAAGGCCGCACCTACTTAGAGCACCTAAATCCTGAGTATCTGCGTTATTATTTTGCGTCAAAACTGGGAGCAAACGTCAGCGATATCGACCTAAACTTCGAAGATTTTGCGCAAAAAGTAAATTCTGATTTAGTGGGTAAAGTCGTTAATATCGCTAGCCGATGTGCCAGTTTTATTACTAAGCGCTTCGACGGTAAGCTCTCAGACAATGTCCTTGAGCCAGAGTTAGTTGCAGAATTTCAAAATGCTCAAGCTAGTATTAGTCAAGCGTTTGAAGAGCGTCAATATCATAAAGCCGTCCGTGAAATTATGGCGTTAGCTGATAAAGCCAACCAATTTATTGATACCAACGCACCTTGGGTTACCATCAAAGATGAAAGCCAACAAACATTCACCCATGACGTTTGCTCACTCGGTATTAACTTATTCCGCATATTAATGGTGTATTTAAAGCCGGTAGTACCGAAATTGGCCGAGCAAGCAGAAGCGTTCTTTAATGATGATTTGAACTGGTCAAGCGCCCAAAGCGTGTTGACCGGGCATGAGATCAATAAGTTTAAAGCACTGATGCAGCGCGTAGACATGGATAAGGTTAACGCCATGGTTGACGACTCTAAAGAAAACTTAGCGCCGACGGTGACACTCGACCCCAACAGTCCGCTGGTAAAAGATCCTATTGCAGAAACAATCGAATTTGATGATTTTGCGAAAATTGATTTACGTATAGCAAAAATTATCGTTGCTGAGCACGTAGAAAAGGCCGATAAATTACTGCGCTTAGAATTAGATTTAGGTGGCGAAACTCGTCAAGTATTCGCTGGTATAAAGTCGGCTTACCAGCCAGAAGACTTAGTAGGGAAATTGACTGTGATGGTAGCAAACTTAGCACCGCGTAAAATGCGATTTGGCTTATCCGAAGGAATGGTACTTGCTGCGGGTCCTGGCGGAAAGGACTTGTGGATTATGGAGCCTCATGAAGGGGCCCAGCCAGGTATGAAAGTAAAATAACCACACGCTAAACAGCGACAGTAAAAAGCCTGCTTCCAAGCTAAAAGCTCAGATGCAGGCTTTTTTAGTTTTGCGGCTTCTCGCTATTTAAATTTCCCGCACGAATACTTGCCCCTACAGTGCTAAATTTAGGCTTAAGTTGCCACTTTGGTTTTATGGGTGATAAAGGCACCGTTCTTTTTTTCGCCACAATAATGTACACACTGGCCAACTGAGGTAAAAAGCGCTGACACCAGCGAATTAAAATATTGTTTGGCCGCGCAGTAAATAGCTTTGTATAGGGCCGATACCTTACAAGAGTTACTTCAAATCCAAGTAGATGTAGCCAATCTTTTATCCTCGGCACACTGAAGAAACGCGCTTCGTGCAACAAACTTTGACTATTAAACCAAACAAGCTTGCGCAAGCCCGTCAAACTCAAGGGATTAAAGCCAACGATAACCAAATCACCGTCTGGCATAATCGCTCTGTCTACCTCTCGTAGAATTTGATGGGGGTCTTGAGCAAAATCTAGTTCATGTGCCAATACGAAACCGTCTACACTGTTTTCTTTTAGGGCCATATCTCGTGATAGAGAACGCATACTCGCGTTTTCGTGCTCTTTGGCTACCATGTTCACGCAATGTTTGATCGAACATTTCGACAAAGAAAGTTCACTGCTTAAATTTCCAACTTTGACGAGGTGATAACCAAAAAACTGTTGCGTGATCTCGTCAAGTTCGGCTTCAACAATAGCTTTACGCTCAATACCGGAGGGCAATACCGACCAAGACCGAGGATAGCGGAGTTTTTTGTCTAATAACGCTGGTTTCATCAATACAATAACGACCTATTTTTATCAGATGTGCAACAACATATTACACCTTTCACAGTCAGCATAGTGAGACTAGTGCATGCACTGAGGTTTTGAATATGTATAATGTCGGATTACTTTACACTGTTTTATCATTGTTGTTACTGGAGATCGTTATGTCATCCCTGAAAATTAGGCCTATTAAAGCATTCGAGGATAATTATATTTGGTGTCTAACCAATGGTGAAACCTGCGTAGTTGTTGACCCTGGTGATGCAAAACCAGTGCTCAAATATTGTAAACGCAATAACCTCATGTTAACCGACATACTCATCACTCATCATCATAGTGATCACACTGGTGGTGTGAATGACTTAGTTGACGCCTTTGCCGGTATAAACGTCTACGGGCCGCAAAATTCCGCAATTCAGTCGATAACGAGGCGGGTTAGCGATGGTGATAAAATTGAACTTGGTGGATTAGGGCTTGAGTTTGCTATTATTGAAGTACCAGGGCACACGCTAGACCACATTGCGTATGTGGGTTCATGCGGACTTTTCTGTGGCGATACGCTTTTTTCTGCTGGCTGTGGCAGACTATTTGAAGGTACACCGAGTCAGATGTATGAGTCGCTCAATCGATTGATGAGCTTACCTGATGACACAAAAGTGTATTGTACCCATGAGTACACCTTGGCAAATGTTAAGTTTGCCCGAGCAGTCGAGCCAAATAATGCGGCGCTATTGAACTATAAAGGTTGGGCCGAATCTCAAAGGGTTGATTTGAAGCCTACGCTGCCCTCGACCATGAGCGAACAAAAAGCGATAAATCCGTTTTTACGTGTTAACAACGCGGAAGTAAAACATCAAGCCGAGCATTACGCTGGCAAAATATTACCGACACCTGAAGCCGTATTTGCATCGATTCGGGCTTGGAAAGACAATTTTTAAACGTAAAATAATGAATAAAAAGGAACGTTTAGTGCGCATAAAAACTTTGTTATGCATATCTTTTGTGGCGCTTTTACCGGCTTGTCAAATGATAGAGCATCATCCAGAAATGGCCGAGCAAATCGAACAGGAACATGAAATAGCGCAACAAATAGCGCGTACTTGCCAACAATCAGGCGAGGGAGCAGAAGATGAATACGACTGCGAGGCTGCGGATGAAGGCACCATCCCTATTACTCATCCTGAAGAAGAAGTTGAGGTCATTATTGAGCCTGAAGCTATCCCTGAGGATGTAGCTGTCTTAGATGTTTGGCAGTATGTAGGTGAAAATCTTGCCCTACAGTATGACGATAACAAACGCATTGCCAGTCAGCGTAATTGGTATTTAAAACACCCTTCGTATATGCAGCGCGTAGCCAAACGAGCCAAGCCTTTTCTGTATCTTATTGTAGAACGCTTAAAAAGCGAGAATATGCCACTGGAATTGGCCTTGCTACCTATTGTCGAAAGTGCATTTGATCCCTTTGCGTATTCTCATGGCCGCGCAGCTGGCATGTGGCAATTTGTGCCAGCAACAGGCAAACGGTTTGGCATGAAACAAACCTGGTGGTATGACGGCCGCCGAGATGTAATGGCATCGACAGACGGTGCAATTGCTTATTTACGTTATCTTAACGAAATGTTTGATGGTAACTGGCTTCATGCACTAGCGGCATACAACAGTGGCGAAGGCCGCGTAATGCGCGCCATTAAAAAGAACAAAAAAGCAGGAAAAAACACGGATTATTGGGCACTAGATTTGCCAAGAGAAACCCGTGCTTACGTTCCAAAATTATTGGCCTTAGCCGATATTCTGCGTGACGCGGAAAAGTACGCATTCAGCTGGCCCGTCATTGAAAATAACAAAGTGACGGATATTGTAGATGTCGGTTCACAGATTGATTTAGCGCTTGCAGCCGATATGGCGAATTTAACAGTGGAAGAACTCCATGCCCTAAACCCCGGGTATAACCGCTGGGCAACCGATCCAGAAGGTCCGTTTAAGCTATTGGTGCCAGTAGACAAAGTAGATGCATTTAGCGAGGCACTTGCAGCAACTGACACGAAAGAGCGTTTGAATTGGGTGCGGCATAAAATTAAAAGTGGTGATAGCTTGCTTAAACTGGCACATCAATATCATACGACGCCAGACATTATTAGCCAGGTAAATGAATTAAAGGGCAATATGATCCGTGAGGGCAAATACTTGGTTATTCCGGTGGCGCTTAAATCGATGGATTTTTACTCGTTATCACAAGACCAACGATTAGCTGACACGCAGTCAAAGCATAAAAACGGCACCTATCAAGTCAAACATAAAGTGAAAAGTGGCGATACTATATGGGACATCAGCCGTAAATATAAAGTAAATATGCGCAGTCTAGCAAAGTGGAATGGCATGGCGCCCGCCGATACGCTGCGTCCCGGTAAAGAACTTGTTATTTGGTTAGACGGTAAAGGAAAGAGTCAACACAGTGATGCAGTAATGCGTACGTTAACTTACACGGTACGTGGTGGCGATTCATTGGCAAGAATAGCGGATAGGTTCAACGTTAATGTATCTGATATTCAGCGCTGGAACCAAATCAATATAAATAAATACCTTCAGCCCGGTCAAAAGCTTAAAATTATGGTGGACGTGACTCGCACTTAAGTGCGAGTCGGTACACTAATAAATAGGCTTAGGGCAAAGCCCGATACATAAATTCAATTCGATTACCGCTAGGCTCATACACCATCATATGTTTGTTTGGGCCGTTTCCGGATTGCTCTGGGGCAAACTCTACTACCACACGCTCATCTTTCGATAACGTTTCATACAATGCGTTTAATGCATCTTCACTTTCAACTCTGAAGGCCAAATGATGTAACCCCACATTATTTTTACGGTCAAACTTAACGGCACGTTCAGGGTGAGTCGCCGCCCATAGTGTAATGACCACACTATCATTAGAAAGAAAAACAGCCGGGTATTGCTCGTCTCGACCCACAACGCGAAAACCCGCGTGGTCAATAAAGAATTTTTCAGATGCCTGCAAATGACTCACCGTCAATCCCACATGATCAATCCCCTTTACACTTTGCTGCGCGTCGCTTGCGATTGAAAATAGGCACAAGACAATCATTAGAATTACATTTTTCATTTACGCTGCTCTCTTTTAAAATTTATATACTTACAACGGGAACGCTTGTTGGGCTATTTCATTTCATCGTAACCCTATAGGAACTGCCAATTAAGATAAAAACGTATTCATAAATCAAATCTAACGCGTGCATATGCTCAAATACTCTAACCACGAAAACTATGACTCAATATCCTTAGTATGTGTTTTTCAACTACGCTCTAAATAATAGCGTTTGGCACCCAAAGCCCCTATCACTCACTGTGGCACATTACGTGCTCGTATTATGGCTTAACATAAAGGGGCATTTAAAAACCATGAATCATATTCGTTCAATCCACCACATTAATTATTTGGTTAGCGATCTCAATCAGGCCATTCCCTATTTCAGCAAGTTATTTAATTGCCAGCCGATCGTTGAAGCATTATCAGGGCGAGAGGTGAAGACCGCTCGTTTTCCGGTAGGTGATGCTTGGTTGGTATTAGTTCAGCCTGTGAGTGAACACAGCGAAGTAGCACGTATCTTAGCCCAGCGTGGAGAAGGACTTTTTTTACTGTCATTTGGTGTGGACAACCTAAGTAACGCCTTAGACGCACTCGTTGAACGCGGCATCAAACCCGATGCAAAGGGTCCTCGCTCAGGCCTCGATAATTGGTCTGTACATGATATTGAGTGTCCTTTATCTCTCGCCTTTGTTTTGCAACTTTGCCAACCCACCTAAAACATTTATTTTTTCTTTTTACCTCCCAAATTAATTTCATTATGAAAAATATTTTTCATAATGAAATTAATTATGTCTTTTTTGTTGCTAAGATGTAAGCGACATTATTCCCAAACTTCCTTTACAGCCCTTTAAAAACAAGGGGCTAATTATAAAATTACGAGTGTGGCACAGCTGATGCTACATGCTCTATACCTGCGAGAAGTTAAATGAAAGAACTAAAAAATAACGTGGAATACTTAAATACCCAAAATATAACCACTGTGCTCAACAAACTATTGTTGGCACTGGCATGCCTAGGGGATCAGAAATGAAAATTTCAAAGTCTACTTTTGAGCATGTGCGCGTTTTGGTATTTGGCCACAAAGAATTTAGTCAGCTCATGACCAGCGTTATGCCAGAGTTTACTGAAAAAGCGCACTTTCGCATTCTTGATACTATCGTTGGAAGCGTCAAAGAAATTGAACAACACATTACAGATTTCAAACCTGACGTGATTGTCAGCGCAGGGGCTAACGCCGCTTACCTAAAGTCAGCATTAGATATCCCAGTATTGTCTTTGGACAGTACGCCAGGGGATATTATTTCTGCTGTTAAAAGAGCAGCTCAGATTTCCGACAATATCGTATTAATCAATTTCGCAGAATCGTCACCCGTCGTACCTCTACTAGAAACAGCGTTAAACGTTTCCATTCAAGAAGAAATTTATACCACCTCAGACCAAGCCAGAGAAATATTTCAACTGACTCGTCAACTCAAGAATGTCGTATATGTTGGCGCAAGCTTGGTCTGTGGCCTGGCAGCGCAGCATGAAATCCCAGCGTTCTTGTTGTATTCCGCACAGTCCTGTAGAAAAACGTTGGCCAACGCAATAAGCGCTGGGCGTAATTACCTGCAAACGCAGCAACGTACCGCCCTAACCGATTGGCTTGTGTACCAATCAAAAACCCCTATTTTTATGACTGATGAACAAGGTGATTCGGTCATATTTAACCAAGCGGCATATGATGAATTAGGGGTTGATAGCGAGAGTCATATCGAGCTAGAAAGTTTTATACACTCCGATGAGCAACAGCGTCCGACGGATGGCGAATGCCAAATACATGGTACGGATTGGTGGTTTCATCAAGACTGCGTGATGGCAAAAGGCAGCCCTTCCTATGTTTATCAGTTCTATAGAAAAAAACCTAAAACAGAAAAACAGTCAGTCAGTAACCGTCATAACTTAGTGTACTCGTCACCTGCATTAGTTGAAGTCGTCAACCAAGTTAAATCATTTTCAACTTCACCTAGCAACGTGCTAATTTTTGGTGAATCCGGTACAGGTAAAGAACTTATTGCCAGAGCCGTTCATCAACACAGTCCCTATTGTGAAGGACGTTTTGTCCCGTTAAATTGTTCCGCTATTCCGACTGAATTGTTTGAAGGTGAGCTTTTTGGCTATCGTGATGGCGCTTTTACCGGTTCGAAACGTGGTGGTCGAAAAGGCCTTATCGAAGAAGCACAAAATGGTGTGTTATTTCTTGATGAAATAAGTGAGCTTGCACTCGATCAACAATCAAAATTATTACGCTTTATGCAAGAGAGGCACTATCGCCCTCTTGGTTCAAACGAAGAGAAACCGGTTAATTTAAAATTAGTCGCGGCAACCAATAAACCGTTGCGTGAACTGGTTGAAGCCGGCTTTTTTAGAGAAGATTTATTTTTCCGCCTTAACGTTTTTAATATACATATTCCAGCACTTCGGGAGCGCCCTGAAGATATTAAACGTATCTCAGAACAAAAGTTAGCTGAATTCATTATCAGTTATAAATTGCCATTTTCCGTCGACGATATTTTACCTCATGTTATGTCAACCTTAGTTGATTACGCTTGGCCGGGTAACGTCCGTGAATTAGAAAATGTTTTAGAGCGTTTAGTTGCCTATTTGTATACCGCTAATAGCACAAACAACATTCAACAGGTTTTACACCACATTGCACCAGAGATGTTGCAGCATGAAAATTTTGACCCAGACAACGGTTTAGTAAAAGCCAAAGAGCTTGAACTAGTTGTTGAAGCTATGACTCGTTTCAATGGGGACAAGCGCCGCGCCGCGGCGTATTTAGGACTGAGTCAAACCACGTTATGGCGGCGGCTTAAACGCATAAACAATAATTAAAATTAACGGAGAACACACCATGGCAGATCTGCGAATAAATACCTTAACTAGCAGCATAATATTAGCGCTGAGCAGCGGGTTTTATCCCCTTGTGGAAGCGAATGCGCAAGAAACAACGTTATCTAATGAACAACTTGAAATTATCAGTATCTCGCGTAAGCGACCTGAAAGCCTACAAGAAGTGCCCATTGCGATTACTGCGCTGTCCGAAAAGGTTATTGAAAACGCAGGTATAGAACGTCCCGGTGACGCTATAGGTTTGATCCCGAACATCACTATGGTAGACGCGTCAAACGTCGGTGACACACAAGTTACCATTAGAGGGATAGTCTCAACCCGTGACGCGGAATCAACCTTTGCCTACGTGGTTGATGGTGTGCTGATGACCAATCCAAATGGCTTCAATGAAGAATTATTCGATGTGGCCCAAATTGAGGTTTTAAAAGGCCCACAGGGAGCATTGTACGGTCGCAATGCAGTGGCAGGTGCGATAATAGTCACCACTAAACAGCCTTCAGATGAATTTGAAGGTCGAGTCAAGGTTGGTTTGGCCAACAATGATACTCAAAAAATTAGTGGTGTTATATCCGGTGCTTTTTCAGACTCCCTTCGCGGACGCTTGTCAGCAAGTACTAACAGTACCGATGGTTTTTACAGTAATGCATTTACCGGTGCTGATGACTCAGTGGATTATTTAGAAGACAGCAATATTCGAGGCCGATTAATATGGGACGCGTCAGATATTCTCACACTGGACTTTCGTGCAAGTGTCAGTGACGTAGAAGGCGGAGCCATTAACTACAATGCGGCTTTTGCTTTGCCCTCATTTGTTGACGCGTTTAATCAACCGGCCTATTTTGCCGACGTCAACGAACACGATTTTATTTTCGCCTTCAACGTGCCGGGCATAAACGAACAATCTACGTTTGAAACATCACTAAAAGCAGACCTAGATTTAGACGGTTTTGATATCACCGCGGTGCTTGCCTACAACGACTTAGAAGAAACCCTGTTATCTGATGGCACCAGTGCTTCTTTTTACGGTTATGAGCTTACAGCGCAATGTCAAACTGATCGTGCCACGTTAAATAACGCTCCTGCTGCGATCGGCGGTGCCGGTAGAACTGACTTGTTCGGAGAGTTTTTCGCCCCTTACGGTGTCTTCGCCCCAGGCGTTGAATTCACGGGCGTATACGGTCCATTCACCCCGACATCGTGTGATGGGTATCAATTCCAAGAACGCAGTCAATCAGACTTCAGTGGTGAGCTGCGTTTCACCTCAGACTCGCCAAGTGACCCATTGCGTTGGATCGCCGGTTTATATTTTGCAGAAATTGAACGAGACGTCGTTGTTGCCTATGGGGCAGACACAGGTCAAGGCTTTCTAAAGCAAGCCTACATTCCAGCAACCGGTCCTAACCCGACAGATCTATTATTCGACGATACATTTGATACTTCAGTCATGTCTGCATTTGGTCAACTTGAGTACGACTTTAATGAGCAGTGGGAGCTATCAGTCGCATTGCGCTACGATCACGAATCTCGTGATGTAAGCAATAATGTGCCCAACGTGAATGCTTCAGGCTTAAATATTAACACCATTATTGATGGTGAAGTCGGACCGATTAACCCAGCATTCATCGCCAATCCAGATGGGATCCCAGATAGAAGCCGCACATTCAGTCATTGGCAACCTAAGGTCACCCTTGCCTATGCGGCTAGTGACGACTGGAACTGGTATGCAAGCTACGGTGTGGGTTTTAGAAGCGGTGGATTCAATTCTATTGGTACTGAGGCGACGCTTGATTTTTGGTTCAACGCCACAGGTGATGGTAGCCCTGGCGATGCGGTCAATGCACAATTATTAGTCAGTGATGAATATGACAAAGA
>TARA_R110001632_G_scaffold72044_1_pt1 | contig 40640 bp, 34 predicted proteins | sample TARA_R110001632 | Tara Oceans TARA_R110001632 (sample SAMEA4398266) | marine metagenome | biome: Polar Biome; feature: [SRF] surface water layer (ENVO:00010504); material: water (ENVO:00002006), including particulate matter (ENVO:01000060) such as... | depth 5 m
TATCCCCAATTAACCATGAGTGGTGCACTTATTATCTGAATTCGGGCCTATTAATAGCGTACATGGATATTTTAAAGAGAGGGATAATTTTATAGTAGGATTATAATTATTTTATTTCAGGCAACAAAAAAGGCGCTGTGGTAACCATACCTTTACTTTACGTAAGCGGTATAACCAAACCAGCACCTTCTATATTCAATCATACTAGTAATGTAAACGATGCCTACATGTACTATTTGTATTCAAATTGCCATTACAGCAGTTTGAAAATCAGATTAAATTGCAACAACTTTGTTTGCGCAAGGACCTTTTTGACCTTGTCCAACTTCAAATTCAACTTCTTGGCCGTCATTTAAAGACGCAAATTGGCCACCTGCTTGAATTTCAGAATGGTGAACGAAAAGATCCTTTCCGCCATCTTCAGGAGTAATAAAGCCAAAACCTTTATCTGCGTTGAACCACTTAACTGTACCTTTACTCATTTATATTTACTCATTTAATTAGGTGAAATTTTGTTTATTTAGTACCCGAACTCACCAATCCGCATACCCAAAAACTTATGCGGTGTATCTTACACGCATTAGGCCAATAACAATACCTCAATCCCCATTATTTAATATTTAATTGCTCATCGACCGTTAAATATGGGATGTAGAGATATAAAATCTATAATTAATGTCTAAAAAAACCGTAAACGACAATGATTTTGTTATTCTGACCCTATCAATGTGCTCAATTTTCATTTTATTTAATACGTATTTTTTACGTCACTTTCATTTCGCGCCTAAATTTTTAGCGCTAAATAATAATTCTAGTTATAAATTCGCACGCGTTTGCGTTTCTACTAAATTTAAACCTCGAATGAGTCGTCTAATTAAATACTATAAGAATGGTTGCTTAAGATGAGATACTGCGTGGCTTATAGTTGAAAATTTAAAGCAAACTCAATGGGTTAGTTTTGCTATTATCCAATAATATAATTTTGTATAACGCACTATCCCTAACCCCCAAAAAACACTGCCCAAATAGGATTATAAAAATAATATGGACGATCTAAAAAACATATTCTTGCTTTTGTCTTGGGTAGATTACTTCGGGGTAGCGTTATTTTTTAGCTGTTGGATGGGTTACCGCTTTATTTTAGAGCGTGGGGACATGGGCCGAAAGGGGCTGATAGGGATCACTCACGAATATCGTTTACAGTGGGCTATGGAGTCGGCTTCACGCGAGATCCCCGTTGCTTGTGCTGGTCTCACGAGTAATCTTATGGCCAGTGTCTCGTTTTATGCCTCAACGACCATTTATATTATTGCTGGCCTATTCGCATTAGTTGGCTCGGTAGAGCGTTTACTCAGTTTTTCTGAAGACATTCCTTTTGCTCAAGCGGTTTCCAGTGGTTTGATTGAATTGAAACTGATTTTATTGATATTTATATTTGTTAACGCTTATTTTAAATTCACCTGGTCGTTAAGGCAGTTTAACTTTTTGTGTATTTTGATTGGCGGCAGTCCTTACCGAGAGAACATGCCCTCAGAAGAATATCGACTGAAAACAGCCAAAAGAATGGCTCGAGTAAACTCCTGTGCAGGTAACGAGTTTAATCGAGGTATCCGCTCTTACTATTACGGAATTGCTGCTTCAACTTGGTTTTTACATCCCGCAGCCTTTATTGTGGCCACTATTTGGGTAACTTGTATTTTATACGTACGGGATTTTCATTCACCAGTGCTTGAAATTTTAAGAGACTCTTATCCTCCTGAACTTAGGGACTACACGTTGGACCCAGAGCACAAGAGCGCTGAAGATATTGATCGTGCTGTAAAGTAAAAACGTTAGTAAGCAACTGAACGACGAAAAAATAGTCAGCTATATTGTTGGCATTAATGCGCAAAGGCGAAGTGACCCAACCTGCAAGCGCATTAATCACTAATAGCAGCATCGCGCCCCTCGCAAATTAACCTTGCTTACACGAATATGGTTTGCTTAGGTTGGGTCTATAATTCCTTCGGCAATCATACGTAGTGCGGTTAAGCTTGGAATGAAAAAATAATCACCACCTCGTGTTTCCACAAATCGAGGCATACCAGAGCACATGAAGGTAGGTTGCCCCAATGATTTGTTTGCATTGATCAAGGTTCTACCATTTGGGTCGCCATTTTGAGTAATTTCGTGATTACCTAGCAAAACATCTTTTTCATTACTTAGTTTGAAATCGTTTCCGTAATTGATCCATTGCTGTTGCACAAATTCAAATTGACGCTCAATACTGGCATTGATCACCATGAAAATTGTACCGTGTTCACCTTCATTGTCAGTTCGATCAGTTGAGTTACCGTAGGGTAATCCCCGCCTTAGAATTCGTCGTCTATTGACCATTGCACCAGGTGTGTCAAATGCGCCATCCGTATCGAATTCGAGTGAACCACGTGGGTTAGTACGCCGAGTATGGGCACCTAAAGGACACCTCGCACCTTCGGAGTCGTTAACGTAATTAAATCCGCTTCTTTTGCTTTTCAAATCTTGATAAATTGCTCGAGCTTGGTTTTTCTGTTCACTCGTTGCCTCAGGTTGATAAAATAAGACATCAGTGGCATTTTGCCACTGCTCGCCAAACTTACGCGCCGAAGCATAGTCGGGATAAGTTGCCAAGGGGGCGCCGTTAGACCAACGTCCTGCAAACTTAGCCTTTAAAGTTTCATGTTTTTCATCATCGGCTAATTTCTTATCGCCATAGTGCTCACTTGTTTCTTTTAAATAAGAAGTGAATTTTCCAACATTTTGATGAAGTTTGCGGTACACCATAAAACTGCCGTTGTATGAGAGCAATCTAGGGCTTGGTGCTTTGGGATATTCGGCACTTTCATCTTTGTGACCCAGTACAAATTCTCCCGTCTCTAGAGGCTCCCATCCGTCTTCAGTGTTAGCAGCAGCCCTAGTGGGTTTTCCTGCGCCAACAGTATCAGTTCGATTTCTACCTTGACCTTTAAAGACTGGGTTAGTAATACCATCTACGTAGTGAAAGTGTTCATTTGCGGTGGGTTTGCCATCGATAACTATCGCGTTACCAGATTGGTATTTGCTTAAAGCTTTACCGTCACCATCTCTGTGTCCGTCTAGTAGCTCTACGCCAATTTCCGCTCTTTTAACGAGTGCCATTACTTGATCAAACCGTTGGGTTAAGTCGCGCTCTGATGTCGCATTGATGCTTAAAAACATATGTACGTCGTAATTATTCTGCCAAATAGGATCCCAATTTTCAGGTGAACTGGGGCCATCATCCCCTAAAATATCTTTGCGTGCCTTCATGCCCATACGAAAATCTTCTGGAAAACTTCGCATAGATTCATCCGGCAAACCCAATTCACGCAAACCCGCGTAGGTGAAAGCCAAATTAGTTGTTGCTAGTGGGGGAACGCCATTATTTTGCTTGTCCAATGGGGCGGAACTAGTGACTAAAGGAACCAGACCTTTTACAAATTCCATTCCTTGTTGTTTATCGTTTATTTTGAAAAACAAATAGCGAGACAATGGATACCCCCACCGCCCATATCCAAACACTATATTTCCTTGAATATCATGCAGATCAAGAATTAATTCATTTATATTCATTTGCTCGCCTCCTTGTGAGCAACGACAGTTGCCTTTACATCTCTTTCAATTTCAACAGGTACTTGGGTTGCGGCAATCGGCCAACTGTTAGTGTTAAGATTTTCAATATCAATTAACGTAATAAATTTTTTAAACGACTGTTGTAAATTGATTGCACCAGTATCACCCTGATAACGAAAATGTTGGGTTAAATATGCGAAGTGAATAAACGCTTGTTTGACATAAAGAGCCTTGAGTTGCTCAGGTAAAGGCTTGTCATTCGACCCATTAAAAAATAGGCTGTTATTGATTTTACATTTTTTAATATAACTAACAAAATCGCGGCCAGACGTTACGTTTTCAAAGGCGAAACAATGTTTGAGTAACTCTTTGAGAACAACATTAATTTCTTCCCACATGCCATACAAATAACTGTCTAATTCGCCATAGAAATTGCTTGTGAAAACTAAGTATTTATTTTTTAGGTGTTCTTCAACAGCAGGTGCTCCTTCATAAAAGACATCTTGCAATAAAAATACTCTTGCTAGATATGTATTTGGTACAAGCGCCAACGGGGAGTCGCTATCTTTAGGCCATTTTTGTATCTGATCGCGAATGATTTTGTCGTAGGATCTATTGTTCTCCATGCCAGGTTTGACTGGGATCAGAACGGTAAGGCCGTAGGCATTTCCATATCGATTACCCATAATTTATGACCCCCTTTCTATTACAGCTTTGGCAGATAAACTTATTATTGGCGTAGGCGCCATCAACCCCAAATTTCGTTGCTGGCTAGCTAACAGTAATTCGAATCGTCGTTGAAATAATTCAGCGTCATTGTTTAAATCGCTTTCATTGATAAATTTTGCCAGCGCTTCCTTTAATTCTTGTGCACCTTTAACGTCATTCGATGCAGCAAGGGGATAAGCATTGTAATAGTGGTTTGTCCAAATTTGATTGTATGTAATGTAGTTATGGAATGGTTGTAACGGCACAGAATTTGGGTATTTAACATTCTTATACCAGAGTAGATCTAGTCCACTGGGGATTGCCATATGAAAGGAATCAACATATTGCTTCCAACTTCCATTAAAGTTACTAAAAAATAACATGTAGTGATATTTAAGCTCTTCTTTGGGTTGAGACGCATCAATATGTGGGAATTTTTTAATGATGGTCCATCGAGCATAATGAATAAGTGACAAGGTCAATAACCCGTTTAACCGCGCGTATATTAGATTAGTCAGTTTTAATGGTACTAAATTACCCCAAAAACCTGTGGTTCCGAGTTTTCTTGATACAGAGAATTGAACGGCTGCAAATTTAATTCTATTTAAATAATATACCCAGCCCGTGATTGGCGTAATCACGTTCATAGCATAGGATTTACCGGCGATATTAGACATCAATCCTTCCTTTTAATGATGTTTTAAGTAAAGGCTCTAATATCGATTTACCTTGAAAATCATGGAGCCAAGAATTTTTGAACAATAATCAAAAAGCTTATATTTCTTTTTTATTTATAGTCCACTACCGTCAAATTTGCTCAATGGTTAGCGCTATATGCATGAATTGTTTGTTCGACGGCGATGCATGGAAGGCAGCCGGGCGTGTAACGTGATCCTGAATATGAACAAATAATTCCGTTACCGTGCAATAGTGAACTGTGCTCCTAGCGGCCCAAATATTGGTAGTAGCAAATGTCAGTGGAACTAATTTTATTTTTTCTAAGCTGCCTCATTGCCCGTCTACCAATTAAAAATGGAAACGGTATAAGCTTAGTATCAGTTCGAAAAATGGACAATATAATGTTAGAGGATAGAACGACTGCTACAAAAAAGCAGATGAACATAATTACGAACGCTGTTAATAGAATTAGGGGGAACCGTACCCATAGTGATGAATAGTGTTGCTATTACATGCAGGTTGTACATTGTTTAAACAAGCAATTTGTAACGGCGTTAATCTTTAGCCATTTGATATGACATTGCTTTTAATCGCTAGAATTGTGCTTTACATGGTTTTGGCCAGACGCTTGCTATCGAATTACTATATATTTAGCAGGCAATAGATTTTGATTAGTCTTAAAAATCAAGCGGGTCAAAAAATGCTTAAACTATTATAACCGTTAATTTTTCAGCCAAACAATATAAGCGACAAAACCTATCCAGCTTAACCCCAGCAATATCCACGGTAGAGATGTCATAGGCATAATATGCGTGACCTCTTCTGCCGTTTCGGTATTTTCACTTTCAGTTTGTTTGGCCTTTTGTTTACGCTGCTTATCTATTTCTCGTAATTTTATACCCTGCTGTTTTTTATACTCGGCAATACCTTTTTGAATACCTTGGGCGATCAACTTGGTTTGCTCTTTAGTTTGCCCACTTTTTTGTCTTCCTTTAGCCATTTTCATCGCTTGTGCTTCAACTTGTGGGGATACTTTATTTTTCATTTTTTCCCATGTTACTTATTTGAATTGACAACGAATACTAGCTGGCCTATGCCTATTTTAGGCTGCTCGTTTGTTACTGTATTTACCCTTGAATAAAGGGGCACACATCCTTTACCTAACATCAGACGCGCCACGTATAACGCTAGGCAGAATAACAGAATTCACGGTCACATTTGAACCCAAAGACGGTTAAAGCAACGCGTTGTGCACAAGTCTTTAGCCTACGCTCTGGTTATTTATCTGCTTGGCACTCCTTTCTAAAGTGAGGTTAATTCGCATAAACATTCCTTGAATTGCCTCGACCTGTGTTGACTCGTCAACTTTAGACGCTAGCTCTTGATACAGTAAATCTGATTTGTACTTCAATCTATCATCGGTTTTACCTTTACTGGCCAACAAAAACGCATCCGCTAAAGAATGTTGCCATTGTTTTAGGTACTTTAAATCTTTACCTGCAACGTTTTCGCAGATTGAACGCAAGCGCACAGTGGCATGTCCCAAATTCAAAGCTGTTAAAGCAAGATCGGTAATAGCACGAGAATGAGAGCCCTGATCGTAGTTAACTAAGCGCAGTAGTCGGTCTGACATACGACGGTTATACCAAATAGCTGGCGTTTCATGTTCGCCTATTTCGCGTAAATCTTCATAGGTCGCTTTAAACACTCGATGCACCAATAATCGAACGCTCGGGCCGGTAAATAGATGAAAAATCCAAAATAGAATACTTACCCCGGCAAAAATAGCCATGGCAGCGCTGAGTGTATAATCGATTGAAAATGCCAAGCTCATGTCGGTGCTTGGCCTAACTAATATTGAGAATGGAATGCAAAAACCTAAACCATAAGGCAATGTTTCACGATCGGCGAGTAGCAGTAATCCTAAAAAATAAGGGCCAGCTAATACCAATAATAATATTTCTAATTGTCCGCCACTTTGCGCGAGTAAATTTAGGGCGTAAAAAATAGTGACGACACTGGCCACTATCACACCCATTAATAAACGCTTTATCACCACCCGTAAAATAGCCAAGGGTATTCGCGCCAACATAATCGAGAAAATCACGGGTAAAATCATGATCATTAAGGCAGCCGAAGAGCCAGTGCTTATCCAAATAAATGCGCCAATTAAAAATACTAACGTTGTTCTAAATCCTACAATTATACCCGCCAACGGGTCGCGGTAAGTCAGCATGCTAGGGGCGTTTAATAAGGTTTTATCACGATCTTCGAGGGCGCGATAAGCTCGCAGTAAAATGGTTAAATCGGCTGCTATATCAAGGCCAATATTGAACATATGAGAATCAAAAGGCGTTTCACAAGGATTGTTTGTTCGCTCTTCGGTTAGTTCTTTGCGAAATGCTTTAATTTGCTCTGCACAGTATTCATAATCGTTAGATTCAGCGATGCTTGCAAACACTTTTTTTAGCCTATGGAGTAATTGTGCCAACGTAGGGCTTATTAGTTGTGCATGGTTGCGTTGTAAACGACCAAAAATTTGAATTAACGCTAATAAAGAAAGTACTTTTTGAGCCAGTTGATTTGCCGCTCGAGAGCGACCAGGGCCTTTGGGGCCTTCGTATCGCACTGCACTAGAGTCTTCATTTATAACGCCTAACGTGGTCATAATCCCGTCAATTTGTTGATGGCGGTTCTCATGGGAGCCATTATGATCAAGTTCGGTAACCAAGTAATTTAAGGTTTGGTTTATGACTGAGCGTGCTTGGTTTTGTAATGAATCCTTTATTTCTACTGGCCAAAATAAATGACTCACTAGGCCGGCACAAATAGAACCAACCACTATTTCACTGACACGAGCCTGTGCAATATCAAAGATAGCTGAGCTACTAACAGCCGATGGGTTAGCCATCACTAGCAGCACAATAATCGCGGCAGTAACTGCCGCCATTGCAAAGGCGTAAACAAAATTTGCTTGGCGTACCATGGCTGATAGTGCAGAGTTTAAACCAAGCCAAATCGCCAATGTGCCTAGCGCTAAGTAAGGGTAGGGCATGAGTTGAGTTAACAGTAAAATCCCAAATAAACCACCTATAACGGTGCCTATAATTTGGCAAATAGCTTTTTCAATCACTAAACCGCTTTCGGGGCGTAATTGCAAAAATATCGCCGAGACTAACGCCCAATAAGGCCGGTCAAGATTAAGCAACATAGCGATAGTCAAGGCCATTGCCATGGCAATGACACCTTTTAGGGCAAAAATCACAGCCTGCTTTTTGGGAAAGAACAGATTCCGCCACACTACATTCAAGGTATTCTCCTTATTGCGTAGCGAGGTGTATTGTGGCGGTCATGCCAGCACTAAGCTGGGTGTTTTCAGGCAATGGATCTAACTTAATATCAACAGGAATTCGTTGAGATAAACGAACCCAGTTAAACGTTTGCTGAACCTGGGGTAAAAGCTGACCGTTGCTTTGAGTATTGGTATTAGCAATGGCTTTGCCTACGCTGACTACATGACCCGTTAACGGTTCGCCTGCGCTAAGTAATGCGATTTTCGCTTTTTGATTGGGGTAAATTAGCGGGATTTTTGTTTCTTCAAAATAACCTGTAACGTAAAACGAGTCAGCTTGCACTATGGCAAATACCGATACGCCCTGTGCGACGTAGTTCCCTTGGCGAAGGTTTAGGTTGATTATTTGCCCCGACACCGGTGCGGTAATGTTTGTTCTGTCTAAATTTAACTGCGCCAACGTTTGTTCTGCTTTCGCTAATTGGTAGTTAGCTTCAGCTATTTTGGTATTTATGCGCGTTGCTTCTAAATTTTCTTCGCTAATCGCTTTTTGGCTCTTTAATTCAACACGACGGGCATATTTATGCTTAGCCAGTTGCCAGGAATATAAGGCATTTTCAGTATTTGCATGGCTTTTTTCTAAAGCCGCTTGATAACGTTTACTATCTACATTAAAAAGCAACTCGCCTTTTTGTACACTCTGGCCATCTTTTACATTTAAGTGGGTCACCCAACCAGATACATCTGGCGCTATCGTTACTATGTCAGAACGAATGCGACCGTCCCGCGTCCAAGGGGTATGCATGTAATCATTCCAAACCCAACGCCCAGCGAATAAAGCGGCTATAACAACCAGTATTGTAAAAATAATACGTATATATTTTGTCATCGAACTTATCTTCCACTAAATAAATAGACGGTTAGGGCCAAATAGCATACGAACATTGACACCTCGAACCACGACACTTTCCAAATTTGGTCGTGCCAGCCCAAGCGGTGCAAAATAAAACGCGTAAGAGCGGTTAAGATAAAGGCAATAGGGAAATAAACAACCATAGGGCTGAATTCGACTCCGCCCAAAACGACAGCTTGAAGCATAAATAAATATCCCATTATTAGCAGAACAAGGCTTATCGTAAAACCCGAATGAGCATGCATAAAATAGTGCAGTAATAGTGACTATTGTGCCGTTAACGGCGCGATAAAAACACTCCACCAATGTAACTAAAAATGAACTTTGATTCTTGCATGTTGATGTTTAAAGGGAGTTAAGTGCCATTCACCGCGCAAAGTTTTGATTTATGTACGTGGCACTTAACACTCATTAACCTCTAATTTAACCGTATAAATCTTCCTGGGCCGTACGATTTCTTCGTTGGCGCAAAAGTAAGTTTGCCATGTACCAAACTACGATGACATTTATCACAAACACACCAACACCTACGATACTGGTATGGAATAGGATTTCATAAACTTCAAAAGGCATATAGATGGCGCCGCTGACTAATGCAAACCACTCCGTCCATACGAGTCCTTTCCATAACCCATAGGCTTCAATTAGCCTGATCACAGTATAGGCGAGTGCGCAGATGGCGATCAGACTCATATTGCTAGCTGAAACGTTGCTCAAAGCATGAATAAATATACTTGGTAAATGGCTTGCTGGATTCAAGTGGGCGTGACTGACAATGGACTCCGCCACCTGCTGTAAATTTCGTCCGGCTAGCATATGGATACCCACAGCAACCATAAGAGCAAGCAAACCTTTAAAGGCTTCTAAGACTGCAATCGCTTTTAGGCCATTTTCTGATGACGTCATACTGCTCTCTATTTAAACAAGGTTAGAATTTATCGATTACATACGTTGAATGATAATGCGTAAAGGTGATTGAGTCGCTGGTTAGTTGAACCGTTTTTTAACTAAAAGGTTCACAATCTTACGTGATATTTGATAATAAGGGTGAACGGGTGACGTTGTTTACTGGCATTGCATCGACCAACTTGCCAGTCACTATATGGGCATTAATAATCATAACTCTGCAATGCTTTTTAATGCAGCCAGTTGTAAGTCGTCTGCTCTTTCACTGAATAGCGATTAGCTCATGCACAAAAAAGCCCTGTATTTACAGGGCTTGGTTTGAACAATGTTATCGTTTAATAAAAATTAAAAACGAGGGGAATATCGGATTGCTAATCCCACTGTTCTGCCTATAACATCGTAATCACTGACTGTGTTGAAGTGATTCGCACCTGCTTGTGGAATGGGCGGTTGTTTATCGAATAGATTGTCGATACCGAAGTTCAACACCACTTGCTCTGTGGCTTGCCAAGAAGCGGCAAAGTCAAAATAATCTTGGGCAGATATACTCGTTGAGCGATCAGACGCGTAATCTACACCGCCGATACGTCGCCAACCTAGTTGGAAATTCATGGCGTCTAGGTTCCAATCAAGGGTTGCTCTGTGTTTATAATCTGCTTGTAATACACTGGCGAAGTCACCTGAACATGCACTGCCATAGGTCCCTTTGCAATCAACCGCAGCCACCGTGGCATTACTCTGGCGAGTTTGCTTAGTAACCAGATTACCTTGGTAACTTAACTTAAGCGTACCGCCGAGAGCATCGGGTGCATCCATAATGTAATTGGTTGCGATATCAATACCGCTTTGCTCGATTGAAGCTAGGTTAAAGTCATTAACGATGGCCGTGGTGATAAAGCCTGTGGTTGGGTCTCGCAATACGGCGCCACATAATGGGTTGTTTGCATCAGGATTATCGATATAACAGCTTTGTAAGGCCGCCCCTGGTTGAATTTGACTCACCGCATCAGAGATTTCAATGTGATAGTAATCAATGGATACATCAAATCCTTCGATGAAAGCGGGTGTGTAGACCACCCCGACGGTTTCAGATTCAGCTTGCTCAGGTTTGATTTCAGGGTTGCCACCATAAGTATATTGCGCGGTGCTCGAATCGTATGGGGTATCGACAGCGGGGGCACCATAGCGTTCGCATTGTGCTGTATCGCCTATACCTAATAAACATGGATCGCCGTTATAACGACCAGCAAATCGCGCCACAAACTGGTCGCTCGTTTGATCAAACAAGGCAAGTGACAAACCACTGATTGGACTGGCAAATTCACCAAGGTTGGGGGCTCTAAACGCCGTTAACTTATTCGCGCGCAAGCGAATATCATCGTTAATGGCCCAGTTAAGGCCGATTTTATAGGTGTCTTCTGCTTCAGTATTGGAATAATCCGAAATTCGATAAGCCCCTTCGACACTAATTTCTTTGGCAAAGGCGACGTCAGATACGATCGGTATCAGTACTTCTGCGTAGAATTCTTCACTATCAAAGCCAGCATCCATATCAAATGCACTGACTGATGCGAAACTGGTACCATTTCTAAATGCATCACCTGGGGTTTGCTTGCCCGTTTCTTTACGGTACTCATAACCGACGGCAAAATCGATAGGCCCATCAGGTAACTCAAAAAACGCTGATGAATCACCCGATAGCGTCGCTGCTAACACACTTTGGGTACGTTCTCGGGTGGTATAGATTAATGGGTCGCTGAAGCTGGTTAAATCCAAGTTAGGGTCAAATATATCGACAGTATTGGCAAGTGCAGCGAAGCGGTTGTTACCTGAGCCATCAACTTTATAGCCATTGTTGTAAATAGTCGCAGTTTCATCGGTTCGACCGTACTGACCATAAACGTCGTAACGCAAATACTCATTGATATCGCCTTTGACACCCATTTGCAGTTGAAGCGAATCACGAACAGCCTCAGTGCGCTGTACGCCGAGCCCGAGGTTTCTTTCAACATTAACCTGTGTATTGCCATCGCTGTCGAAGGTCAAGTTATTGCGAATGTCATCGGTTAAAAAGGCGTTGTCAGCACTCAATGTAATCTGTTGATTAACGGAAATAGGTGCTTGGCCACTTGCGCCTGCGCCGTTCACTGTCACTTTAGAGTACATGGCGCGGCCATAGGCTGTGGCGTTGTCTGTTAAATCAAAATCAAACAGTAAACCGGTAGACAAACGCTTCATGGGTTGAGTGAGGTAAAGATCAGCAGTAGAGCTAGTGGTTTGACGTTCATCTACTACGCTCCCAGCAGCATCAATAGCAAATGCGTTACCGGTGGCAATATCAGTATAATAACCGCCTGTGTTGATGATTGAATTAGCATTTTTCATAGCGTAATCACGTTCACCAGCCAACAGCTCTTTTCGTTCAGAGTAACCTACATACCCTGTGATATGACCTGAACCGTCGGCAATATCACCACCAAAAATAGCTTCGAAATTGAATTTTTCGTTGCCACCGTCAGCGGTTTCATAACTGCTAGAAAATTCCGCTCCGTTAAAATCATCGTTTAGAATAAAGTTAACCACGCCAGATACTGCATCGGCACCATAAATAGCGGCGGCACCACCTGTCAGTACATCAACACGTTTAATTAACCCCGTGGGGATCATATTAACGTCTACTGAGTTACGGAAACTAAACGGCACGGCGCGGGTGCCATCAATTAACACCAGGGTACGGTTTTGGCCTAAACCGCGAAGGTCAATAGTGGATGAACCAAACGAATCGCCCACGGTAGAGCCTGTGCTGTTCGCTCCTGCTGCCGCTTGGGGCAATTTACTGGTAATATCTTCCACGCTGACGGCGCGGTCCAATTTAATTTGTACTTCATCGACACTGGCAACGGCACTGCTCGACACTAGCTCTGTACGTTGAATTCTCGAGCCAGTGATAGAAATCACTTCGGTTTTATCTTGCTTCTGACTTTCTTCTTGCGCCATTGGGGCAGAACTAAAAAGGGCCGCTGTGACTGCTAGGGTGACAGGCGTTAGCGCGAGTTTTTGCAGCTTGGTAGAGTAAGTTCGATGCTTCATGTGTTTTCTATCCTGTGTCGATATTCGTTGAAAAAATATGCCATGAATGATTTTATTTTGTACAGCAGGCTCATTATCAGTCTAGGAAAATAAAAATTGCAATAAAAGTTTCTTGTAAATAATAAATTTATTGATAAATTATTCTTATTAACAAATCATTAAACAATAAAGTCGAGTCAAAATTAATAATGAACACGCATATAGAGCAACTTTATCGCAGTGCTAAAAAACGCTCGCGCGTTATTATCGGTTTAATGAGTGGCACGTCCTTAGATGGATTAGACGTGGCGTTGTGTCGAATCGAAGGCCACGGCACTGATACGCAAATTGAGCTAGTAGAATTTTGTACTGTGGATTACGACGATAATTACAAACAGCAAATAAAAAGTGTTTTTGCTCAGCGCCAAGTTGATTTACAGCAAGTGACGTTGTTGAACCCTTGGGTGGGTGTATTGCATGGCCAAATGGTCAATCAGTGTTTAGCCAAATGGGGTGTAAAAGCGGCTGACATCGACGCCATCGCTAGCCACGGGCAAACCATATATCACTGTCCTTTGCGTCAGCACGGACAAAACGAATTTGGAAACGGGACCTTGCAAATTGGCGATGCTGATCACTTAGCGGTAACAACAGGCATTTTAACCATAGCTGACTTTCGTCAAAAGCATATCGCAGCGGGGGGCGAGGGCGCGCCTTTGGCGGTCTACGGTGATTATTTGTTTTTTACCAGCCGTCAAGAAAATCGTATTTTGTTGAATATGGGCGGCATCGCTAATCTAACCCATCTACCACTAACCGCTGACTCAAGTGCGGTCTTTAGTTCTGATATTGGCCCAGGTAACACGATGATGGATGCTTACGTGCAAAAACACTTTGCTCCACTGCATTATGATAAAGACAGTGCGATCGCAGGTAAGGGAAAGATACATCAAGCGTTATTAGAGGCACTAAAACAGCATGAGTTCTTTACGCTGAATTTCCCAAAAACCACAGGACCAGAAGTATTTAATTTACGTTATTTAATGGATGCACAGCAACGCAGCAATACCCAAGATTTATCCCCTCAGGATGTGATGGCTACCCTTAATTTCTTTTCGGCTTACGTTATCGCACAAGCAATAAACGACTGCTCTGAAAATTTAGGTGACTTTAATGTTTATGCCAGCGGTGGCGGGATTCACAACCCATTATTGATGGAACACATTTTAAGTTTGTGCCCGAGAATTTCCACCATTGAAGATACCAGTAAGCTCGGTATAGACCCAGATGCGAAAGAGGCCGTGTTGTTTGCGATCTTAGCTAATGAATGTTTGGTTGGCGGGCAGCAACCTTTTGGCAATATTGCCCAAGGGATCCCTGACATTACCATGGGAAAAATAAGCTTTCCTGATTAAAAAACGGGGAGGCGCTACTTTTTGATTGCCCTTCGCTTCTCCTTTTTCATTCGCCTTTAATGCGCAAATTTAGCCGCGCTTTTATCTTGAGCTTTTTAAGTCGTGTCTTAGCAATATTTGCCCATGTTAATAATATGTTTTATGTTACCGTATAAAAATTAGCTTCCTATTATCAGCGCGTTAAAACTAGATAGTTACATTAACACTGCGTCTTTATTCGTGCAGTCAAGGTTAGGGAAAATAGTAAATGCAGCATAAAAATAAGGTTACTCAGTTAAGGACTAATACATTTCGTTACTGTCGGTTTTCACTGGTCGCCATCACACTCTTTATCGGCAATACATATGCAAACGTGACATCCGACGACGCTTTTATCAAAGAGCATAAGTTAGTGGAGCGCAGCACAGACATTTTATTTTGGACCCAAGAAGAACGCGCGATCGGTTTTAAAAGCATTAGCAGAATGTGGCCTACCAGAGTGGTAGCCAAATCTAACAATGCCAAACCTATGGTACTGAATGATATCGGGTTAAGCGATATCACGTACGAGGTTGAGGGCAAAAAATACACTATCGAGGATTTCATCGGACTTAAAAGCGCAATCGGTATTGTCGTGCTAAAAGACGGCGAGTTAGTGTACGAGAATTACACCGATGGCAATGATAAAAACACCCGCTGGATATCATTCTCTGTAACCAAATCAGTCTCCTCTTTATTGATTGGCGCAGCCATCAAAGATGGCTATATCGCAAGCATTGACGACCAAGTCGTAGATTACTTACCACAATTAAAAGGCTCAGCGTACGACGGGACGAGTATTAAAAATGTGTTGCACATGAACTCAGGTGTTAAGTGGAACGAAGACTACAGCGACCCAAATTCAGATGTATCACAAGCGGGCGCATCAAACGGCATTACGCTAATAAATTATGTAAAAGCGTTGCCAAGAGCACACAAGCCAGGGACCGTCTTTAACTACAACACTGCTGAATCAAATCTCATTGGCGAGCTTTTACGTTCAGCTATAGGCAACAACGCGGCGACTTACTTACAAGATAAAATATGGCAGCCCTACGCCATGGAAAGCGATGCATTATGGGTATTAGATAGACCAAATGGCGTCGAAACAGGCGGTTGTTGTTTACTTGCAAGCTTGCGAGATTTCGCAAAAGTAGGCCAATTTGCCTATGAGCAACTCCCGTCACCAGAAAATTCGCCATTAGCAAAAAATTGGCTAACAGACTCCGTTACCCCGTCTGACACTTACCCCAACTACGGCTATCAATGGTGGTTGGAAAATGATCGCAATAGGTTTCGTGCATCCGGCATATTCGGCCAAGCAATCGCGATTTATCCTGAACTTGGGCTTGTTATCGCTAAACACGGCAATAGCCCGCAAGCAACCGGCCCCAGTGAATATAAAACACATGAAAAAGCGCTTGATGCAGCTATAGTGGCAAGAATAAATGATATGTAGGTCATCGTTATCGGCGTTTTTATACTTAGCCGCTATGTAAGCGGCTAAGTAATGACGTCGTTGTCGCGACCACACCTCTCAAGGTTATGCTGTTAATTTTGCGACTCTGACCCCATTGATTGAACCTGTGGCTCATTTTTCTCACTGAATTTTTGTTTTAAATACTTAATGTTTGCATTGAGTTCCATTATTTCCATTTGTGAGTCACGGGCTAAATCTCGCATCTCTTTAACTCGTCTTGAAATAACAAAAATAAATACCGGCACCAATAACCACAATATAATAAATGCCACGTACAGCAAAATACCTACCAGCCCAAAGTTACCTAAAATACCTTCCATATAAAACATCTCCTTTGAAAATCAATAATCTGAGTATTTCGAATCGATTTAAATTAACCTACGCACTTATATTTTTTGTTCTTACATGTTCGATTTTCACACACAGCATTGTCTTCTGTACAGGTGTGTTTTCTTCTCAATAATAAAATGGGATTTCTAGCTACGCAGTAGTGCTCAGCTGAACGAATAGCCATGGAAGGTGAGACGGTAACTTCATTATGGGTGAGTAACATCATGGACTGTTAGTGCTGTGCGTTGAAATTATAGCTGTTTGCGTTTTCACGACCAGTGTTAGTCAATAAGCGCAGGGAGAAGTGACTTGCCGAAGTGTGGCCTTTTTTGCTTACTTTTTGCGGCTGTTGGTAAAAAGTCAGCTAAGCCGCTGGATGCGGTTTGAAAAAATGTCATGCGACCAACATGGATATTGGAAGGTAGGGCAACGCAGAAAGTACCGGGCTGGCGTTCCAGTTGCCGAGATGCCTTAAGCATAGGCATGCTCTTTGTGATCGTAGGTCATAATTAAGCAAAGCTAATATCCGACCGAAAGGTTAAAAAAGTCAAATTGTCGACAATTACCGCTATTAATACTTGAAATACCCAATTACTTTGCTATATTGTCGACATCTTATTGCAGAGTAGCCTTCTTTATCTATCCAGATAAGCTGCAATCTCAACAGTGGAATTGATGCTTTAAACATGCAAAACCTGACCGAAATGCCTATTACCGCCGCAGACAAAACGTTTTTCCAATTGCGTAAAGACATAGTAGAAGGTGTGGTGGCTGCAGGTTCAAAGCTCAGCGAAACTGAATTGTCGACAAAGTATGGTGTTAGCCGAGCGGTCATCCGCGAAGCGATTAACCGTTTAGCCACGTGCCATATTGTTGAGCGCAAAGCCAACGTGGGCGCCCGGGTGGTGTCACTTTCTCCTGAAGGGCTGGTGGACTTGTATCAAGTGCGTGAATCTTTAGAGGGCATGGCGGCGCGTTTAGCGGCCCAGAACATGACAGATGCAGAAATCGCAGACTTGAATGCCTTGCTGAATGTGCACTCAGAAGATGTAAAAACACATGGTTCTTATTATCAAGAAGCAGGGGATGTGGACTTTCACTACCGTATTATTTTAGGCAGTAAGAATAACCATCTTATTGCCATGCTTATCAACGGTATTTATCACTTGGTACGCATGTATCGTGTGCAATTAGGCATGTCTGGCCCACGAGTAAGTACCGCATTTGAAGAGCATAAACATATAGTGCAAGCCATTTGTAATCGCGATGGAGAGTTGGCAGAAATGCTTATGCGCCGCCATATTTTATATTCGAAAAACAACATTCAGCGCAAATTAATGCCAGAGCTTGGAGCTTAGCGTTGCCGTCATTGTGCTGTCATCAAATAACCTTTTAATTGTTGCGATGAGGCCGATTTTTACCTCATCAAAAAATAACTACCCTAAGGAGCAAGTTACATGAGCCCAGGTCAAAAATTTCGTCAAGCCTTAAAAGATAACAAACCGTTGCAAATCGTTGGGGCGATTAATGCCTATTCAGCCATGATGGCCAAAAAGATTGGTCATCAAGCCATTTATTTATCCGGTGGCGGTGTGGCTAACGCATCCTACGGTTTACCTGATTTAGGCATGACATCACTCAATGATGTGATTGCAGATGTACAGCGCATTACTTCGGCCTGCGATTTACCGCTTTTAGTGGATATCGACACAGGTTGGGGCGGAGCATTCAATATTGCCAAAACCATTCGTGATATGGAAAAAGCCGGCGCAGCCGCTGTGCATATGGAAGACCAAGTAGCGCAAAAGCGTTGTGGCCACCGTCCAAATAAAGAGATTGTGCCCGTAGAAGAAATGGTTGATCGCATTAAAGCTGCCGTTGATGCACGCACCGATGCTGACTTTTTCATTATGGCGCGCACAGACTCATTCGCCCAAGAAGGGCTAGATGCCGCCATTGCGCGCGCTAAAGCGTATGTGGCCGCTGGTGCTGACGGTATTTTCGCCGAAGCAATAAAAACAGAAGAGCATTACCGAGCGTTTGCTGATGCTTTAGATGTACCGATTTTGGCTAATATCACGGAGTTTGGCCAAACTGAATTATGGAATAAAAAAGTGTTAGGCGAGTGGGGCGCATCTATGGTGCTTTACCCATTAAGTGCATTTCGTGCCATGAATAAAGCTGCTGAAACCGTATATAGCGCCATTTTAGAGCAAGGCGATCAAACCTCTGTTGTGGATCAAATGCAGACTCGCATGGAGCTTTATGATTACCTTAATTATCACGATTACGAGCAAAAGTTAGACAGCCTTTTTGCCCAAGGCAAAAACAAGTAGGCGCAGTAAAACGGTTAACGAGCAAATAATTGATAGCGCATTAATAGCCGTAAATGGCGTTACCGAGATGATGGTTCTCTCGGTTTTAACGAATACTTATTTAGGAGCAAGTCATGGTTGATAAAAAATTAAGTGGTGCAGGGTTACGTGGTCAAAGTGCAGGCGAAACGGCCTTGTGTACAGTGGGCAAGTCAGGTTCTGGCCTGACCTATCGCGGGTACGACGTTTCTGATTTAGCTGACAATGCAACCTTTGAAGAAGTTGCCTATTTATTGTTTAACGGTGAGTTACCGAATCAAGGGCAATTAGACGAATATAAAGCTATGTTGCGCAACCAGCGCGATTTACCGCAAGCCTTAAAAGCAGTGCTACAGCTTATTCCAAAAGACGCACACCCTATGGATGTGATGCGCACGGGTTGTTCGTTCTTGGGTAACCTTGAGCCAGAGACTGACTTTTCACAACAGCAGCAAGCGGCTAATCGATTGCTGGCGGCGTTTCCGGCCATTATGTGTTACTGGTATCGCTTTACCCATGACGGCGTTGAGATTGATTGCACCACAGATGAAGATTCTCTGGGCGGGCATTTCTTGGCCTTACTTCATGGTAAAACGCCCTCCGAACAGCACCGTAAAGTAATGGACGTATCCCTAATTTTGTACGCAGAACATGAATTTAACGCCTCTACTTTTACTGCGCGTGTTTGTGCCTCAACCTTGTCTGATATGTTCTCTTGTGTAACAGGCGCCATCGGTTCATTGCGCGGGCCATTGCACGGCGGAGCAAATGAAGCTGCCATGGACATGATCCAAAAGTTCAGCTCACCAGCTGACGCCAAAGAAAAAATGGCCGGCATGTTAGAGCGCAAAGAGAAAATCATGGGCTTTGGTCATGCAATTTACAGCAAGTCTGACCCGCGTAATGTGATCATTAAAGCGTGGTCTGAAAAGCTAGCCCAAGAAAACGGCGATACGTCTTTGTATGACATCTCGGTAGCCTGTGAAGAATTTATGTGGGACAGCAAAAAATTGTTCTGTAATGCGGATTTCTTCCATGCGTCTGCGTATCACTTTATGGGTATTCCGACTAAATTGTTTACCCCGATATTTGTTTGTTCACGCTTAACAGGCTGGGCAGCACACGTGATGGAGCAGCGTAGTAACAACCGTATCATTCGCCCCAGTGCCGACTATGTTGGGCCTGAGCCGCGTAAAGTGTCACCTATTAGCCAGCGTTAAGCTAAAACTGGCAGAGGCAACTTTTAACCCAAGTGCCTCTGCCGTGTTCGCTTAATTTTTTCGCCAGTATCTGCTTTCATTCTTATCAAACAGGTTATGACTGGCGCGTTGTTATTTTTGTATTTAAGGACCGCTATGAATACTGATTACCGTAAACCTCTTCCTGGCAGCAAGCTCGATTATTTCGATACCCAAGCTGCTGTTGATGCCATCACCCCTGGCGCTTATGCAAAATTACCGTATACCTCTCGGATACTGGCTGAAAACCTAGTTAGGCGCTGCGCCCCCGAGCAACTAACCGATTCGTTAAAGCAGCTTATTGATCGCAAGCGTGATTTGGATTTTCCGTGGTTTCCAGCACGGGTGGTGTGTCATGACATCTTAGGTCAAACGGCCTTGGTTGATCTGGCTGGCTTGCGCGACGCGATAGCAGAAAAAGGTGGCGATCCATCAAAAGTAAACCCTGTTGTACCTACCCAATTAGTGGTTGATCATTCGTTAGCAGTCGAATTTGGTGGTTTTGATAAAGACGCGTTTGAGAAAAACCGCGCCATAGAAGATAGACGTAACGAAGACCGATTTCACTTTATTCAGTGGACCAAAACCTCGTTTAAAAACGTGGACGTGATCCCATCTGGTAATGGTATTTTGCACCAAATTAACCTTGAGCGTATGTCGCCATTAGTACAAAAACTAAATGGCGTTGCCTTTCCTGATACCTTGGTGGGCACTGACAGCCACACGCCTATGGTTGATGCGCTAGGTGTGATGTCGATTGGTGTAGGCGGATTAGAAGCTGAAAGCGTCATGTTGGGCCGAGCATCGTATATGCGCTTACCCGATATTATTGGCGTGGAATTAACTGGACGCCCGCAACCTGGGATCACCGCCACTGATGTGGTGTTGGCACTTACCGAATTTTTACGTAAAGAAAAAGTAGTATCGTCGTACCTAGAGTTTTATGGTGAAGGCACCAAGCACCTGACCTTGGGTGACAGAGCCACCATTTCGAACATGACCCCAGAATATGGTGCCACGGCAGCGATGTTCTATATCGACCGTCAAACCATTGATTATTTAACCTTAACGGGTCGTGATGACGAACAGGTTAAACTGGTTGAAAACTACGCCAAACACACAGGGTTATGGGCTGATAGCCTAGAAACTGCTGAATATGAGCGAGTGCTTACGTTCGACTTGTCTACCATTGGACGTAACATTGCTGGACCGTCAAACCCCCATAGCCGCGTGCCTACTTCTGAATTGGCGCAACGTGGCATCAGTGGTGTGGTAGAAAACGAAGAAGGTAAAATGCCTGACGGCGCGGTGATCATCGCGGCTATCACCAGTTGTACTAATACCAGTAACCCACGCAATATGGTGGCGGCAGGTTTGATTGCGCGCAATGCAAACAAACTTGGCTTAACGCGCAAACCTTGGGTGAAAAGTTCATTAGCGCCTGGGTCAAAAGCGGTGCAATTGTATTTGGAAGACGCGAAACTATTGCCTGAGCTAGAACAGCTTGGTTTTGGTGTAGTGGCATTTGCGTGTACATCATGTAATGGCATGAGCGGGGCACTTGACCCCGTTATTCAAAAAGAAATTACCGAGCGCGATCTTTACACCACGGCGGTGTTATCAGGTAACCGTAATTTTGATGGCCGTATTCATCCCTATGCTCAACAAGCATTTTTGGCCTCGCCGCCATTAGTCGTAGCGTACGCTATTGCCGGCACCATTCGCTTTGATATTGAGCGCGACATACTTGGTCACGACAAAGACGGTAATGCCATTACCTTAAAAGATATTTGGCCCACAGATGAAGAAATTGATGCTGTGGTTAAAGCCAGCGTTAAACCTGAACAATTCCGTAAAGTGTACGAGCCGATGTTTGATCTGAAAGTGGAATATGGCGAGCACATTAATCCGCAATACGATTGGCGCCCGCAAAGTACTTATATCCGCCGCCCTCCTTACTGGGAAGGTGCATTAGCCGGTGAGCGCAGCATGAAAGGTCTGCGTCCATTAGCGGTACTGGGTGACAACATCACTACGGATCATTTATCGCCATCAAACGCGATCCAGCTTGATAGTGCCGCTGGAGCATATTTACATAAAATGGGTTTGCCAGAAGAAGATTTTAACTCTTACGCTACTCACCGAGGCGATCATTTAACGGCTCAGCGTGCGACATTTGCTAACCCTAAACTGTTTAATGAAATGGTTTATGAAACGGGCAGTGATGGGCAAACGAAAGTGAAGCAGGGATCGTTGACGCGCTTAGAGCCTGAGGGCACTGAAATGCGCATGTGGGAAGCAATTGAAATCTATATGCAGCGTAAACAGCCGCTCATTATTATTGCAGGTGCTGATTACGGTCAGGGCTCGTCACGTGACTGGGCTGCCAAGGGGGTACGCCTTGCGGGTGTTGAAGTGATAGTAGCAGAAGGTTTTGAGCGTATTCACCGTACCAATCTTATCGGTATGGGTGTATTGCCCTTAGAATTTATGCCTGGTGAAAACCGCCATACTTATCACATTGATGGCAGTGAAACATACGATGTACTGGGCGAGCGCACGCCTGGAGCAACAATGACCGTAAACATTACCCGTAAAAGCGGTGAGCAAGTAAGTGTGCCGGTGAAGTGTCGTATTGATACCCAAGAAGAGTCTTCTATCTACGAGGCGGGCGGGGTATTACAGCGCTTTGCGCAAGACTTCCTCGAAGCAACGGTAGGGTAAGGCCATGGCTAATCAGTCAAAAAGTCAAACACAGGCGCATCAGCCGCAAATAAAAATAGCTGCCACTTATATGCGTGGCGGCACCAGCAAAGGGGTATTCTTTGCCCTTGCTGATTTGCCTGAAGTAGCCCAAAAGCCAGGCGCTGCAAGAGATAATTTATTGCTGCGTGTTATTGGCAGCCCTGATCCGTACGGTAAACAGACCGATGGTATGGGCGGCGCTACATCAAGCACCAGCAAAACAGTGATTTTGTCGAAAAGTGATCACGCTGACCACGATGTGAATTATTTGTTCGGCCAAGTGGCCATTGATAAAGCCTTTGTGGATTGGAGCGGTAACTGCGGAAATTTAACCGCTGCAGTAGGCTCGTTCGCCATCAGCAATGGCTTAGTTGAGGCTAGTCGGGTACCACAAAATGGCATTGCCGAGGTGCGAATTTGGCAGCAGAATATCAAGAAAACCATTGTCGCTCATGTACCCATTACCGAGGGCGAAGTGCAAGAAACCGGTGATTTTGAACTCGATGGCGTAACATTCCCAGCTGCTGAAGTATTAATTGAATTTATGCAGCCAGCCGATGACGGAGACGATGCAGCAGGCGGCCCCAGTGGAATGTTCCCCACGGGGAACATTGTGGATACGCTCAATTCACCTGAGCTGGCAGCCCTTGGTTTAACTAATCTGCAAGCAACACTGATAAACGCGGGTATTCCGACTATTTTTGTTAATGCTACTGATATTGGTTATACCGGCACTGAGTTACAAGAGGTGATCAATAGTGATCCAGCTGCCCTAACAAAGTTTGAAACCATCCGTGCCCAAGGGGCAGTGCAAATGGGATTGATTAAGGATATAAGCGACGCTGCATCACGTCAGCATACGCCTAAGGTAGCTTTTGTCGCGCCACCAAAACCCTATGTATCATCCAGTGGAAAAGCCATTGGGCTTGAAGACATTGACGTATTAGTACGCGCCATGTCCATGGGTAAATTACACCATGCCATGATGGGCACCGCTGCCGTTGCTATTGGCACCGCCGCGGCCATCCCCGGTACGTTAGTTAATATGGCCGCAGGGGGAGGCGATCGTACTGACGTGCGCTTCGGTCACCCTTCTGGCACGTTGAAAGTAGGTGCTGCCGCTAAGCAAATTGACGGCCAATGGTCTGTGCTTAAAGCATCAATGAGCCGCAGTGCAAGGGTATTAATGGAAGGCTGGGTACGTATACCGAAAGACAGTTACTAAGACGGCACGGTCAGTAAATAGGTCACGTATTACCTTCATCTATTGGTAAGCGATCTTAGCTTTTGTTAAGGTCGCTTTTTTATTGTTAATGCGCTTGTTATCGCGTATTTGGCTACTCACTCAAGCGCTTTATGTTGAATTCTCAAAGTAAAATGATCGCCCCCCACACACCGGCTTTTTGGCGGGCGACCCTTGCCTTGTGTTTGGGCTCGTTTATGGTTTTTGCCAATTTATATGTGACCCAACCTTTGCTGCCAATGATAGCCGAGCAATATAATGTCTCTGCTTTGCAATCCAGTGTGAGTTTTACCATTGCTACCTTAACGCTTGGACTATCTTTGTTGTTTTACGGGCCATTATCTGATGCCGTTGGGCGCAAAGGCATCATGTTGTTTACTATGGTGGGGATAACGTTAACAACGGCGTGTTTAGCGCTAACGAGCGGTTATCCTAGTTTGCTGTTATTACGGGCATTACAAGGCTTCTTTTTGGCTGGTCTGCCAGCTATAGCCGTCGCCTATATGAGTGATGAATTTAACGCTGATGCTTTGATGATTGCCGTGGGAATTTATATCAGTGGCAACTCATTAGGCGGGATAGGCGGTCGCCTAATGGGTGGTTTTTTAGGTGAAAACCTAGGACTGGGCGGAACATTCACAGTGATGGCTATACTGAGCCTGCTGTTAACGCTGGCATTTTTTTGGTTATTGCCCCCATCACGCCATTTTGAACCTAAGCCTTTGCGACCAAAATTGATGTTAGCGCAAATGGGCGAGCATTTGGTAAATAAACGATTACTGCTGAGTTACCTCATTGGTGGTTTAAGCTTTTTTATTTTCGTGAATCAATATAGCTACATCACGTTTGTACTGAAAGACAGCCCGTATTCTCTATCAGCTCAGTACATTGGTTTACTATTTTTAACGTATTTGTCAGGCACCTATGCGTCGGCAATATCAGGTAAGTTAGCTAGGCGTTTCTCTCAGCCTGTATGCATGATGGCAGGTACGATTATTATTATGTTCGGCTCTGCCGTAACCTTAATACCGTCTTTGTTGGCCATTGTTATTGGGTTGTTTATTAACGCTTTTGGTTTCTTTTTGACCCATTCGACCGCTAGCAGTTGGGTAAGCCTCAATGCACGTAGCGGCAAAGCCAGTGCATCATCTTTGTATCTAACCTTTTATTATATCGGGGCCAGCACAGGGGGAATTTATCTCGATATGTTCTGGCATCAAGGGAGATGGACCGCAGTGGTTGAAGGCTCTTGGTTGATGCTGCTGATGATATTGTTATTAGGTTATGGGTTACAGCGCCTGCATCGAGTTTCAGAGCATACATCCCTTTAATGTCAGAATTTGTAAAGATGCGTTACGCTTTTAATTGATTTGAATCTAGCCTCCTTATAAAATTGCTAAAACGGTTTATTTAGCTGGATGCTGCAATCACAAATCACACGATAACAAACTCTTCAATGCTTAACCTGAAGAAACTAAGGCTGGTAATAGTCATCGGAACAGTCTTAATGATGAGTTTTATTATTGCTGATTTAACGGTTATTCCTGACGCGGTAAAGCGAGTTTACTTAATCTCGCGCTTAGGTATGCAACTGCCGATACTGACAGTGTTTTTTGCACTGACGTTCTTACCGTCTTACAATAAAATTTATCATCCGGTGCTATGCTTAAGTCTGCTTGGGGTGTGTTACGCCAATTATTGGTTGATTGTTCAGTGCTGGAAGATTGCAGCGTTTTCGTTCTCCTATGAAGGAACATTCCTGTACGGGCTTTATTGTATGTTTATCATGCGCTTATCCTTTATATATTCAATCGCCTTTGTATTATTATCTATAATCGGGTTTAGCGCTGTGGTGCTTATGTATCCGGTATACGATAGTTTTGGAACGGTTAATTTGGGTTTTGTTTCTCTTGGCTTACTTATCAGTTTAGTGGGTGTAAAACAAATCGAAAATATATTTGCTCGCTTCGCGCAAGTAAATGAAAAATTGGTGCATTTAAACCAAATTGACCAGCTAACGGGTTTATATAATCGCGGCGCGCTAGAACGGCATTTTGATCGTATGTTGTCTCTGGCTGCTCGCACTAATAGCCCTATTTCTATATTTGTTATTGATCTTGATAACTTCAAAGACTTTAACGATGGCTACGGGCACTTGCGCGGGGATGAAGTGATTCAAATGCAAGCAACTATCTTAAATCAGGTTTTTAACCGGGATAGCGATATCGTCGCCCGTTATGGTGGCGAAGAGTTTGTTGTGATTTCACTGGGCAATGATTTGGTAGCATCCGAAACGCTCGCTGCTAATGTTCTCCATGGTTGGCAGATGGAGAAAATCAAGCATGCTAAAGGCAATGGACAAAACATTGTCAGTTGTTCGATTGGCCTAATAAACACCTTGGTTGATAAAACCACGCGGAAAAAAGAATTATTTGATCTAGCTGATAAAGCGCTTTACCAGGCGAAAAACACTGGGCGAGCTCGCTACGTTAGCACAAACGAAGGCGTTGCTCTTTCTCACTGAAGAGCAACGGGCAATTACCGCACCGGAAATACTAAGAATCAAGCGCTAAACTCCCAGTAAACACACAGCGAACAAAATCCTAATCATATAAATAAACACGCACTGCTCACCCATTAGTCAAACGTGCCACCTCTAGTAAGTGACGAGTAAGTGCGCCATTCCCTCCGGATATGCCATTACGTCCCAAAGGTTTTTAATTTGCTGTGCAATAACGTTATGCGTTTTGCAATATTTACTGTTTGCACATGCTAGTTACCTGTTTCGAGCAAGGCTTAATAGCCCTATTTCATAATGATAAATATCTCAAGGCTACGTTCGACGTGGTGTTTAGCGAAGTTGGTCAATCATATCCACCATTTGGAATAGCCCTTGCTTAGTCTCTGCCACATTCGATTTACGTTACCAATATAACGGCTGCTTTAGCAAAATTGGCTCGAGGTTGTCTAATTAACAAGTCATAACCACCAACAATGCCGGTATATATTGAGTAACACAGCAAGAGGACGAAATTTTGCCAAATATTAAAAATACCATCAAAAGCTCAACCGAAACCCCCACTGAACATAAAAGTAATGGAAGTGCTCATCAGGCATTAACCGCGCCGACCAAGCTAGGTAATATGCAGCTTACTAATCGTATTGTAATGGCCCCGCTTACGCGTTCTCGTTCTACTGCAGGTGATAACCTGCAAACGCCGCTACACGCTGTTTATTATGCTCAACGGGCGTCGGCTGGACTAATTGTTTCAGAGGCAACACAAATCAGCCCTCAAGGGCAAGGATATGCTTGGACACCTGGCATATTTACTGATCAACAAGTCGCACATTGGCGAGTCGTTACTGATGCAGTGCACAGTGCTGGTGGGCGCATCTATTGCCAGCTGTGGCATGTAGGTGCGATTTCTCATCAAGTCTTCCAACCCCATAATGCGCGTCCATTTTCTGCGAGTGAGTTTCAGCCTGAAGGCGAAGCATTCGTAGGAGATTTACTCCCTGAGGGACCCACAGTGCGACACCCAAAAGCTCAAGCTATGTCGTTAGAAGACATTGATAATGTGAAACGAGATTATCGCCACGCTGCTAAGTGTGCTAAAGAAGCTGGTTTCGATGGGGTTGAAATACATGCGGCGAACGGTTATTTACTCGACCAATTCATTCGCTCATCAGTGAACAAACGCGATGATCAATATGGTGGCAGTGTTGAAAATAGGCTTCGGTTACTCGAAGAGGTTATCGATGTGATTGCACAAGAAATTCCACGTAATAATATTGGCGTGCGGCTGTCACCCACAGGTGGTCCAGGAGGAAGCTTTGACGACGATCCACAAAGCACTTATGTCGCAGCGGCAAAGGCGGTTTCAGGAAAAGGTGTAGTCTATCTGCACGTGGTGCGTCCGAATAATCATACCGGGGATGGTTCAGGTATTGATCAAGGCAACCAGCTGTTAAAAGATATGCGCGCCGCGTTCAGTGGTATGTTTATCGCTAACGGTGAATTTACACCTGAAGAAGCAGCGAAGTGGATTGAAAATAAAGATACTGATGCTGTTGCGTTCGGGCGTTTATTTCTCTCGAACCCCGATTTACCCGCGCGAATTGCCCAAGATGGCCCTTACAATGAGCCGAATGAGGAAACTTTTTATGGTGGCGGCAGTGAAGGATATGTGGATTATCCTTCACTTGATGATGCGAAGTCAGCTAAGTAAACCTACCGATTAACGCCACTATTTAAACCTGCTACCGGCAGTTAATTTAGCGCCAATGAAAACTAGAACATATTGGCTGCTATTTAAAGTGTATCGATAAAAGAGAGAGTAAATATGACAACTATTTCAGCTTATGCAGCTAAATCAAACGATGGTTATATGGCGCCGCACCAAATAACCCGCCGTGAACCGAGCGCCCACGATGTGCAAATTGATATTCAATTTTGCGGTGTGTGCCACAGTGATTTACACGCAGTGAAAAATGACTGGGGTAACTCAAATTATCCATTAGTGCCGGGACATGAAATCATTGGTGAAGTCAGTGCAGTAGGAGACAAGGTAAGCAACTTTAAAGTGGGCGACACTGTCGGTGTTGGCTGCATGGTTGACTCTTGTCAGACCTGCGCTGCATGTGAAGAGCATCTAGAACAACATTGCTTGAACGGTGCAACCATGACGTACAATAGCAAGCTTAACGATGCCAAGGGTGATGAAGAAAAAATCACTCAGGGCGGCTACTCGAAGCAGATTGTGGTCAGTGATAAATTTGTGCTCAAAGTGCCAGAAAATTTAGATAAGGCCGCTGCCGCGCCACTGTTATGTGCCGGCATAACGACTTACTCTCCCTTACACCAATTCGGTGTTAAAAAGGGCATGACAGTCGGTGTAATCGGTTTGGGTGGCTTAGGCCACATGGGAATTAAGTTCGCCTCTGCAATGGGCGCCCATGTAGTGATGATCACCACGTCAAAAGAAAAAGCGGATGATGCAAAAAAACTCGGGGCTGACGATGTGTTGGTCACTAAAGATAAAGAAGCGCTGAAAAAATGGCGGGGTAAGTTTGATTTCTTGCTTAACACTATTCCCGTTGGACACGACGTAAACCCTTACTTAGCCTTGCTTAAGTACAACAGCACTATGTGTTTTGTCGGCGCGATTGAACCATTAGAAGCAGTCAACGGTGCTTACATGATCGGTGGTCGTAAAGCATTGGCTGGCTCGCTTATTGGTGGTATCAAAGAAACACAGGAAATGCTCGATTTCTGCGGAGAGCACAATGTTGTGTCCGAAATCGAAAAAATTGATATGCAGGATATTAACGAAGCGTTTGAGCGAATGAAAAAAAATGACGTGCGCTACCGTTTTGTTATCGACATGCAAACCTTGTAACTGGGCTTAACTGAAGCATTCACGCCTAAGTATTTTTCATATCTAGTACCAGCCCTGGCCTTAAAGCTAGGGCTTTTTTTGTGGGTGGGTAGAGCGGTATGGCCCCTGTTCAACACCAAGTGTAGGCTATTTAACGGGCTTTTATTTCGTGTATTAGTTTGGTTATCCTTGTCCGAATCAGGTTAGCCCGCTTTTACATCATGGCGTAAATATTGAGTCTATTGATGTATGCGCACTTCGACATTCTACTTACTGAGTCGGCACATAGTTGGGGAAGGGGGACCTTCATCTCAAGCGTGATTTTGACTGTCAAATTCATTTGCCGGAATGCCACGCAACAGGCTTGCCTGTGACATACGATTTCGCTATACCAGGGCAAGAGCGCTTGGTTGCTTAATAACTAGCATTTAAACGAAGTTCAGCGGTGCAAGAGTGCGCTTTTGCGGTGCGGTAGTTCGAATATGGTGCTTCATGGCCGTGCTTGTTAATTTTTTTTGTCAATTTAGCCATCAAAATCTATATTTTAAAATGATTAACTTATTGATTAATTTAAATAAATCAAGTTTGGCAAAACTTGATATTCAATCGGTACGCTTTAAGCAACTGCGTCATTATGAATTATTAAACGATAATAAGTGTGTTAAGTAAAAAAGTGGTGCCCAAACGGGACCCACAGTTAATCACACGAGGTATTTCTATGAGTCAGGCCTATCGCTACACCTTGGGTAGTAAGACCTATCAATTTAAAGATCTGGCGCAATTGATGGCCAAAGCGACGCCCCAGCGATCGGGGGACCGATTAGCTGGGGTGATTGCTCAGTCGGCCCAGGAGCGAGCTGTAGCTCAGCTTACGCTTGCAGACGTGCCGCTTAAAACCTTTTTAAACGAAGCTTTGGTGCCTTACGAGAATGATGAAATTACCCGCTTAATAATGGATGAGCATGACAACACGGCGTTTGCGCCTATTGCCCATTTAACGGTAGGAGATTTTCGAAACTGGTTGTTGAGCGATCATGCAACCAGTGACGTGCTCGCACAAATACGGCAGGGCGTGACTCCTGAAATGGCTGCTGCGGTCAGTAAAATTATGCGTAATCAAGACTTAATTTTAGTAGCGAAAAAATGTCATGTGAGCAGTGCATTTCGCAATACTATTGGGCTGCCTGGGCACTTGTCTACACGGTTACAGCCGAATCACCCGACCGACGATATAAATGGAATTGCGGCGAGTATTTTAGACGGCCTACTGTATGGCAACGGTGATGCGGTTATCGGTATTAATCCCGCTACGGATAACGTTGCCCAAGCCATTAAGTTAATGCATTTAATGGATGATGTGATTCAAAAATACGCGATTCCTACCCAAAGTTGTGTGCTTACCCATGTGACCAACACCATCGAGTGTATAGAGGCTGGCGCGCCAGTGGATTTAGTCTTCCAGTCAATCGGCGGCACACAGACGACTAATAGTAGTTTTGGTTTCAACTTAGCCACGTTGGCTGAAGCGCAAGACGCCGCTTTAAGCTTGAAAAGGGGTACTGTGGGTCACAACGTGATGTACTTTGAAACCGGTCAGGGGAGTTCGTTATCTGCTAATGCGCATCATGGACTTGACCAGCAAACCTGTGAAGCCAGAGCTTATGCTGTCGCGCGCAAGTTTAATCCGTTGTTGGTGAATACCGTAGTGGGATTTATCGGGCCAGAATATTTGTTTGACGGCAAAGAGATCACCCGTGCGGGGCTAGAGGATCATTTTTGCGGCAAGCTACTCGGTCTGCCGATGGGATGTGATGTCTGTTACACCAATCATGCCCAAGCGGATCAAAACGACATGGACAACCTACTGACCCTACTGGGCGTGGCAGGGTGTTCATTTGTAATGGGGATCCCCGGTTCAGACGACATTATGCTGAATTATCAAACCACATCATTTCACGATGCTTTATATGTAAGACGGGTCCTCGGCTCTCGGGCCGCACCGGAATTTGAACAGTGGTTACACCAGATGAAAATTATGGGCAATGGGGGGCAGCATATTTTATCAGACACCATACCTGGTCCGTTCGCTCGTTCGCTAAAAGCTGTAGGAGGATCGTCATGTTGAAAAAATTAACGTCAAACACAGCTGAAATGATAGATAAATCTGAACAAAATCCTCACCAAATAAATGGCAGGGTGGTAGATAACCCATGGCGCACGTTACGCAGCTATACTGACGCGCGCATTGGCTTAGGTCGCGCTGGCATTAGCTTACCCACATCAGAAATGCTTGGCTTTCAGTTATCACATGCCCAAGCTCGAGATGCGGTGAATTTACCACTAAACGTTAACACCTTGTGCGAACAGCTCAGTCCATTTAACGCATCCCTAGATAGCCAATCGAACAAAGACGATAAAGTCTATTGCACACCCAGTCTGCCGATTGCTTTGCACAGTGAGGCGTATGACCGAATGACGTATTTGCAGCGGCCAGATCTTGGTAGAAAGCTTAATGACCCTTCACGCGCTTCGTTACAACGTTATATGGCACAACAAGGGGTAGATGCCCAATTGAAATATGATTTGTCGATTGTCATCGCCGATGGCTTATCGTCATTGGCAGTACAGCAAAATGCCGTGCCTTATATTCAACACCTTGTCGCGTTGCTACAGGATGAGCCACAACCTTGGCGTTTGGCACCGTTCAGTATAGTTGAACAAGGCCGAGTCGCTATTGGTGATGATGTGGGGGCATTACTCAACGCTCAAGTGGTATTGGTGCTTATCGGCGAGCGACCGGGATTAAGCTCACCGGACAGCCTTGGTGTATACCTGACTTGGCAGCCTCAAGTGGGTTTAAATGATGCGAGCCGTAATTGCATCTCAAATATTCGCCCTGCTGGTCTGGCATTCGAAGAGGCGGCTAAGCGCACTTTATATTTGCTGCGTGAAGCTAGGCGACTCAAACTCTCTGGGGTGAACCTTAAGGATCGTAGCCAAGACGACGTGATTGAAAACCAAACTCACAATAAAAATTTTTTGCTGTCCGGTGAATAACGCATTTGGCGTAATGATTTAGCGCTATACATAAAAACTAAACCACAGTTGGAGAAGGCAACGCATGTCAAATACTAACAAAGAGTACCTTGCCAAAAGACAACTTAAACACGGTACAGCTGGATGGATATTACTGGCTGGACTAGGCGTGTCCTATGTGATTTCTGGAGATTTTGCAGGTTGGAACTTCGGTATTGCTGAAGCTGGTTGGGGCGGTTTTGCCATCGCTGCTGTATTGATGGCGATGATGTATTTAACGCTTGTGTTGTCATTAGCGGAAATGTCAGCGGCAATTCCTGCTGCTGGGGGCGGTTACAGTTTTGCCCGGCAGGCAATGGGCCCCACTGGTGGCTATTTGACGGGTCTGGCGGTATTGATTGAATATGCCTTAGCGCCTGCCGCCATAGTGATATTTATCGGCTCCGCGGTACAGGCCCTCACGGGTTTTGATGGGCCTTGGGTTTATGGGGCTTTTTACCTAATTTTTGTGGGTATTCACCTTGCTGGAGTGGGAGAAGCGCTTAAGGTCATGATGGTGATAAGTGGTCTAGCCGTGTTTGCCATTATTGCTACTGCAGCAGTATTACTAGGTAACTTCGATGGCGCACGGCTATTTGATTTACCCGTTAGTGATGCCTTTGGTGCCAGTGCATTTTTGCCTATGGGCTGGTATGGGGTGTGGGCGGCGCTGCCCTTTGCTATGTGGTTATTCTTGGCCGTTGAAGGGGTGCCCCTTGCTGCTGAAGAAGCAAAAAACCCGGCTAAAGATGTGCCCAAGGGGATAATCGGCGCGATGATATTTCTGTTGTTTACAGCGTTACTTGTGGTAGTGCTTGTTCCCGGCGCAGGGGGAGCAGCGGCTATGGGGACCAGTGCAGTACCTCTCGTTGACGCGCTAAATGCCACGGGTAACAGTCGCTTAGCAACCTTAGTAAATGTATTAGGACTCGCTGGACTGGTGGCTTCGTTTTTCTCAATTATTTACGGTTACAGCCGATTGGTGTTTGCTTTATCCCGTGCCGGCTACTTACCGAGAAGTTTATCGCTGACCAGTAAGCGAAAAGTACCTGTCAGAGCGTTAATAGTACCGGGTATTTTCGGTTTTCTAGCATCGTTAAGTGGCGAAGGCGACCTAATGTTGGCTATGGCCGTTGTAGGTGCGACCGTGTCTTACGCATTGATGGCGCTAAGTCACATCATGCTGCGCGTTAAACAACCTGAGCTAGTACGCCCATATAAAACACCTGGTGGCATACTGACCTCAGGTATTGCCTTAGTGCTATCTTTAGTGGCTCTGACAGGAGTTTATGCGTTTGACCCCCGTGCATTTTTGTATACCGTTATCTTATTTGCAATCGGTACAGTTTATTATTTTGCTTACAGTCGAAAGCATCTTGTGGCCCACAGTGCGCAAGAAGAATTTGCCATGTTACAAGAAGCGGAATCTGAACTGGCGATAGCCGATTAAGCCGAGTTAGATTATCAGTAAATGGAAGAATGCAGGTATAAGTGTGAAGAAGGAGCGCTGTTTTAACGGATTAATAAAGACCTCCGTCATTAACATGCCCCCCAATAGTTGGATAGTCCAACCATTGGGGGGCATTTGATTTGCATGAGAATGAATTTATCCCATTGATGTTAGATATGTTATTTTTTTGCGAAACCTATGAAGCGCCCAAAGCCCAATAGGCCTATAAATAATAACCAGTATACACTGGAGCCTTGGCGTTCGTACTCTTCTTCGTATACGTCGCAGTTATCTATTGAGCCTCCAGCTATCGGCACGAGTTTTACCGCAACAACGTGCGTGGTGTATGACTCTGCATCGTATTCATCTAGCGCAATTTCTCCGGTGATGTCTCTATCAACCGTTGATATGGTAGCGGTGGCAATGATTTCGTTATTTTCATTGATGCCGTTAGCCTGAGCAATAGTGTAAGGACTGTTACATTCGATTAAGTCATTTAGGCCAGAGAATATATCGTTACGGTAATCATATAAGAACCCTTCAACTCTGCGCACCCCAGAGCTTGTTTCTTCATATTCCGTATAACCTACGACCATATTGTCATCGTTAATCGCTGTTGGGATGGTAGATGCACTATCGAAAAAGTCATCTGGGTAATCGATCAGTCCAGTATCATAGTCATAAACAAAGAACTTACTTGCGCTTGAGCCTAAGACGCTTTTTGTGGCGTAACCTACCACTAAATCATTATTATTAATGTCAGTCGCGTAGCTCGCGAAAACATCGTACTCTTCATCGTTGTCTTCGCTGATGGTGTAAGCTTTATCGTTGTCATATATTACGGCGGCAGACGTTAATGTGTCAGTGAAGTTGTAATAAGCTGGCGAGGTGCCGACAGCAATACCGAAATCGTTGATTGCTACAGCAGTACTACTATAGACAGTGGTGTCATCATCATCTGGTTCAATAAGCATGGGCAGTTCAAGGGTGTCAGTTACGTTACCATCATCTAGTTGCCATATAACGCCCCGTCTTTGAAAGACAGTACTCAAGCTTGCATACGTATTGATACTTAAATTACGTAAGCAAGACTCTACCGGTACATCACCTCGCTCGTCTTCATCATTGCAGGCTTCAATACTGTCCTCTAATGTATCTGACACTAGCTCAGTGGTTGCAATTCCCACAACCTGATTCAGTTCATTTATGTCATAGGCTTCGCTATAACCACCGATTGTATCGTCTGGTGGTGCAAGTTCGATTACATCATCGCCGATCTGCGCAAACGCGCGGGCGTAAAAGTCGTTTAATACATAGGTAACGTCTTCAATGTTTTCGTTTACATAGTCTAGGGTGTAAAAGCCATCGTAACTTAGCCCAACGGTATAACCTGACTCATTAATACCTCGCACAGTCGTTTTGGCGCTGTTACGGTAATCGTCAGTGTTGGAGTCAATCGTGTCAAAGCCGTGTAGTAAAGTACTGGTGTCTTCTGTAGCGACGTAGCTGTTTATACTGGCAATTTGCTGAAAAAACTGACTCTCGTCATTGGCCACAATATACGCATATAAAAGTTCATAATCGGCAGTATTGAAATCACCGGACTTGGCATTTTCTATATTCGTTAAACTAGCTATCAATGTGGCAGAATCAAAATCAAGTAACGTGACATCAATAACGGGATTATATTGAGAAATTAAGTTGACCGTAATTTCGGCTATATCGTTGATGGCACTGGGATAGGAATCCTCTCCTAGCTGCGCAGCCGGGATCTCAACCACTTCATACTGAGCACTAAACGCAGAGGGAATAGATAGAAATGCGCTGGATAGTAGTGCTGCCAATCTTGTTTTTTTCATTTGGAGTCCTGCTTAAAACTGTGTTTCATGGGTCTCTTTCGTTACTTGCTCATTTTCTTGCTGAGGTTTGAGCATCATTTTTCGCCAAAGCTTCAGGTAAAACTTCAAACTCAATCCTAAATTTTGTTCATGTACGTTCCCTGTGAATACAGATCGTAACGTGCAGTAAAACGTTAAAAGGATTGGTAACTGGAGGCCCCAAATATGAAATTAGGGCGTAAAACTTGAGCGAGCATAAAGCGGCGCTCAACCTGTACAATGATGAGTCAGGCTGGCGCAACTTAATTAAACTCGATTAATCGTCTAGGTTCTGATCGACTAACGTCATACTAAAGCCAGTAGAAGAACTATCATCAGCTTCAAATATCAAGAACTGCTCAACGCTGTCTTCATCTAGCGTAAGTTGAAAGCTGTCCATAATAATATCTGAGTCTTCAATTGTGGCGATGGCGTACACAGAATAAGTGTTGTTGATAAGGCTAATTGAACTGTTACTTTCTTGAAGAACAGAAAGAGTATTGTCAGCAGTGGAAATAACCTCATCACTTTCTACAAAGTAGAATTTAACGCGACTAAAATCGTCAGAATCGCTTAAGTTAACAACCTTTATGCCGTGGCTATAGATACTAGAGCTGGTGCTCTTGGTAATCGTGATTGATTTAATGATAGATTCATAATCATCAACAATCCCGTCTTCGTTTTCATCGATAATATCGTCTTCATCGTCGTCGATAGCATCAGTTTTCGCGTAGATAAACACCATGTTATTGGCATTTTCTTCCAAGCTTAATAGCGCGTCATGAATGAAAAGCTCGTCAGTATCGGCGTTGTAAATATCAAATGAGTAGTCACCATTAGCTGTCGTGGTGGTTTCACTGAATTCACCGTAGGCTAAATCATCTACTTTAAGTTCGCTGTCGTCGTCTAAATCAACATTAAGATTAACTACGCCCGTGTAATCAGGAATATAGCGGTTGGTTGCTATACCGTTGTAGAAACCGAAAGAAGCTTCTGAATCAACGTCGTTTAATTCAGTTACGCTATTAACACCAATACTGTCTATGGTGAATGGAGAGCTGCCTACGCCTACGTTGTCACGCAAGACAACTAAATATTGGCTAACAACTGAATAAGATATATCTTCAGATGTGAAGATAGGTTCGTCACTACCTGGCTCTGTAATATAAAAAATATACTGGTCTTGATCGACTTTAAAATTCTCGGTCAAGGTGTTAAGGCTTACGTTTGAAACAAATTCAGCTTCATTAAACGTTTCATTGTCTTCAGACATATAAACGTCTACTGAAGAGTATGTTGTGTTTAGATTTAAGAAACGCACGTTAAACAAGTCATCATCATCATCGTCGTCGTCGTCAACCACTGCGATATCAAAAGTCAGTATGGTCGGTTCGCGAATATCATCGGTCAGTGCAACGAAGGTAATATAATCATTTCTAATTTTATGCTGTTCTTGATAAATAACTTCAAGATCACTGCGATCGCTGCTGTCTTCGTCTTGCCAACCAAGTTCAACCCAGTAGGTATCGTTATTTAAGGCGTTGTTCGATGTAACGCCGCCGAATTCAACTGAACTGTAGGTAATTTCAACTTCGTCGTCATCATCGGTATCGAGATCTTCGTCTACTGTCAGATATACTGCGGGAGCATTGTATGAGGCATTATAAAAACGAATATAGCCCGTGTTGTCGTCATCACTTGAACCACAACCACTAAGGGTTAGTAATGCCATGCCCACGTAAAGTACGGGGGATCGTAATATCGACGAGGGCGTTTTGCTTAACTTCATTGTATCTCCAGATTTATTATAGATATGCGGTACTTCATCAATGATTGATGATGGTTTGCGATTCCGACTGACTATTTAAACGATAAGTTCAGCTGTGTAACGGGTCTTTACGAAACCTTTACCTTCCTTGACAATTACTTGGCACTTCTAGACAAAACTTGGCAAAAGTTATGGAAATACATACAAATAAACACAAGAAAAATGCCAAATGTCGATAGACAATATTGGCTTGTGAATTTGAACGGCTATGAGGTTTTAACGGAGGGATATTGAACACAAACGCCCAAAGAAGATGGGCGTGATATTGAATTTTTGCACTATCGTTTTTAGTGTTTTATAGCGCTACCTATGCAATAGATGGCGACCTTAGCGTCAATATAAAGCGTTTGCTAGTGAGCGGCGCGCTCTTTTTTCTTAGGAAAGCGCAGAAAAAACCACTGAGAACTATTATTAAGCCCACTGCGGGTGCTGATGCATTTACACTAGGGCGAGCAACCTCTAGATTGAGTGTCGTTACTAATTCGTCATCTATTAATATCTGTTCGTTACCGGCGTAAAGTAAACTGACACTAGTGGCTGTAAAATCCACAGTAAACGCAGATAAAAAAGTGCTGTCACTAATAGTTGCGCCTATAATTTCACTTCCGTCAGGCCATTCAATATCTTCGAGAATAATATTCCAGCCGTCTGTGATTGAGAAAAAACCACTGGGATCGTTACCGGAACTATTTAAAAATTGTCGAATAGTGATTAACTCATCAAAAAAAGTAACCGCCATTAGCGTATTGTCGGGCATCACTGCGGGAAGTGTTGGACTAAACGTTACATTCGGTATATAGCCTGTGGCTAAATTATTTGCGTCGACCCCTGTACCAACAAGGCCGAACAAGTTGTTAGTTGACCCTTCCACAAACAGTCCAACATTTAATCCATCTGCATCAGTTAATAATGAAGCATTAGCATCTTTTGCATTGCCGATAATAAAAGTACAACTGATGGCAAGCAGCATTAACGTGATTTTATGTGACATAAAAAGCTCTCCTATTTTTTGTCTTGATACAATCTGTATTTTTTAAAAATAAATATATTGATATATGACCGTTAACATCAAGAAATAGGGCATAACAACATCCGTAATTGTATTGCTGGATATATAATGCATTTTTCAAACCAGAGAATATATTTACCCAAAACTTCAAGGCCTTATCCTCGATAATGGCAAATAGAGCATTGCATTAATGAGATATTGTAAAAGAGTCTGACACGCTCAGAGCGTCACCAGAGGATAGCGCTAATAACTTTACACCTAGCTAACTTTACACCTAGCCGCAGTGGCCATACAACAGCCACCAAACGTCTTGGTTATTGCCATATACGTGGTAATTATCTTCACTAGGGAAATGCCCCTAAGGTATTGATATATCATGATTAGATGCTCTATTGGGGGTGACCAAAATAATTCGGTTGGTGCTGCTTTGATGGATCAGTAGATTACCTTCACGCGTTGCTCGCATATGTCTTACAATCCCGGCATATACCTCGCCAGAGGGGATTGGCCAGCTCTGAAATGTTTCCGTGTTAGGTTCAAACCTGACGAGTGTATCGGGCCTCATGCCAGACTCGTTGTACCAAATCACGTTATCGACTACCGCTATGGCATAAGGATGGGATTCCGGCCCACTGGGAGACGGCCATTCTTTTGCTATACCACTAACGGGATCGAACCGGCCTAAGCGGCCTTGGCTGGAGTTGACATACCACAGCATGCCGTCACTGGCGAAATCGAGACGCCGAACAGTTGTTGCTGGGTCTGGGAGCTTATATTCATGTAATTGCATTGTCTTTGAATTGACTTTTATTAGGCAGTTGCTGCCATTACATGCTACCCATGGGTTACCGTTAGTATCTAACGTTATGCCATATGGCCGAGAGTTTTTGGTTGGCAGCGTGACAAGCTTTATATCGCCCGTCTGCGGTATAAGTCTGCCGACCATATTGCTGTGCTGCAATGTAAACCACATAGCACCTTGGCTATCGAAGATAGCCGTATGAGGATCTTTGGCATCAGGGTCTGGCATTTTAAATGTGGTTAACTCGCCAGTACTAGGAGTGAGCTTACCCACAGTGCCGTTTTTGTTGCCTGTGTACCATATATTTCCCGCTTGGTCGTGCGTGACAGAGTGGGGCATTGAGCCTACTGGCAGCGGGTATTCGGTCATTTCATTGTTTGTTGGGTCGATTTTGCCAATTAGATTTCCCCATTGTCCGGCCCACCAGATGGCACTATCGGGTGTTTGCATTGGATCTCTAGCCCGTTGGCCTAAAGTAGGTACTGTCCATTCTTTAAAAGTAATCGTTGTGCTCCCAGAGAGTAAATGGGGGCTGTGCTTGCTACTTTGAGGAAAGTGAGTGGCGAGGTAAGCCGCAATCATTTCACGGTTTGGATTTCCATCTAAGTTCACCATAGTGGCAATCAATTCTTGCCAGCCTGCTTGGGTATAGCCAGAACTTTGCGTGATCCGATTGAGCTGATGACAAACAGTGCATTGACCTTGAATAAGCTTTTTGCCTGGGCCGTCGGGCCAATGACTGGCTTCAGTCTGGGCGACAACGGGACTAAGAACATTAATGCTTCCTAACGAAATAAACAGTTTCAACAGTATATTCATTGTTTCCCCCATGTAGAAAATAATCCATTACAGGCGTAATCACATGACAAGTTACGTATCTTTGACGGTAAAAGATCCCGTTAATAGGCAATATATCATTCAATAATATAGCCCCGTGAAGGATTATTTAACAGTCATAAATACGCGCAGTCATTGGTTGAATATTAAATGAAATACAGCTTATCTGTGGGTGTTTTAAGTGATCTGTTTTTTTAAATACTCCAGCCACCAGCCACCAGCTAATTAGCATCATGGATAAAAGTGACGGGACTTATTGAACAATAATAACCATCACTAAACGGGTCTGAATGATTTTTAGGCTGCGCGTGTCGCGTGCTGTGCATCGCTCAATGATCACCGACATTCGATGCCCGACATTCGATGCCCGACATTCGATGCCCGAC
>TARA_R110001632_G_scaffold90568_1_pt1 | contig 40205 bp, 33 predicted proteins | sample TARA_R110001632 | Tara Oceans TARA_R110001632 (sample SAMEA4398266) | marine metagenome | biome: Polar Biome; feature: [SRF] surface water layer (ENVO:00010504); material: water (ENVO:00002006), including particulate matter (ENVO:01000060) such as... | depth 5 m
GAACTTAGAATCTGCTCAAAATGCAGGAGCTTATTTAACAAAAATAAGCCCATCTTCTGCTTGTTATGGGAAAGTGCAAGCTTTTTATAATAAGGTGAGTAAAGTAGTAAATAGAAATCAAGATAGAGCTTGGGACTTTGTTTTAAAACAACAAGAAAATTTCAACAACTACAAGAATCAAGAAATTGATGCATGGAGAAAAATTAGTCTTGAAGCAGTTAAAAATCAACCACAGCAAGTTTTTAGAACGAACGGATGGTGGTAAGACAATCAGTCGTATAAATTAAAAAAGCAACTTTTAAAAAGTTGCTTTTTTTTGCATTTATTTTAGAAGGGTAAAGATTTTGGCTCTAAAAATGAAACTTCAGGATTGTAAATTTCCTGTAAAAGAACTTTTATTTGCATCATAAATTCCTCTAACTTTTCTTCTGTGATGTTACTTTCAGGATTTTTATAATTTGATGAGAAGTTCATTTTTAAAACACCACTTTTTAAATTCTTAAACGAAATAATACCCGCCTCAATAAAAGTATCTTTTCCGACAGTATTATTTTGAGAATATAAGTATGCATACAAAAGCACTTGAATTGCCTTATTGTACTTGAAATCACGTATCTCGTCAAAGTTTAGCGCTTTTAAATCTCCTGAGCTTACCATTCCAGTTTTATAATCAATAATTCTTGTGACACCATCAAACTCATCAATCCTATCCACGATTCCTTTAATTTTAATCGGAAAATTAATTCCAGGAACAGAAATTATGGTCTCTAACTCAAGTTCTGTTGCTAAAATTTTCACTCGATGCTTGTCTTTTAAGACCTGTTTCTCCATCGATAAAAATCGCTCCACAAATCGATTTGAGACTTCAAAAACTAATCGGTTTTTTCCAGTAGTAACATCACCATTTTTAAAGTGTTTGATGAAATATTTCTTTACCAAACCTTTATATTCTTTAGACATTATATCTAAATGTTCTATTGTCAAAAACTGATTGATATATGGTTTATATAACGCTTCTAAAGTATCATGAACAACCGTTCCCATAGTATTAGCCGCAATGGTTTCTTCAACTAAATCTAATTCATTGATTCGTAATATTTTCTGTTTATAAAAGGCTATAGGATTGTAGAGGTAATTGGTAATTGTAGATGGAGAAATTCCTTTTTTTGCTAATTCCTCCAAACGTTCTAAAACCAATTTATTCTTAGTAACTTCTAATGGTTCTTTTTTCTCAGTAATAACTTTTGGAGCTATCAATTTTGATACAATATCTGTTCTCATCAATTCTAACTGAGCAATAAATCTACTTTTTTCACCAGATCCGAAAGAATCATTTTCGGTATTATAGATTAAATAAATATTTTTTGCTCGTTGTAACAAACGAAAGAAATGATACGAATAAATGGCATCTTTTTCTCTATAAGTTGGCAATCCAAATTCTACTTTAATATCAAAAGGAATAAAAGAATTTTGTGTGTTATTAGAAGGAATGACATTTTCATTTACTGAGGTAATAATGACGTTTTCAAAATCTAAAACTCTTGTTTCTAACATCCCCATTAACTGAAGTCCATTTAACGGCTCTCCTTGAAAAGATAGTTTTTCGTTGGCAATAATTCTTCTGTAAAATTGAAAGAGTGTTTTAATATTTCGAAAATAACTTCTAGAACTATTTAAATTCTGAAGCTGGGTAAAAGCATTGTAAAACCGATAGAGATATTCTTTTTCTAAAACTGAAACCATATCTCTAGCACTTTCAATCAAGTTTAAAATCCTGGTGATAAAATCATCAACAGAGCTAAATGGTTTAAAGATTGAAAGAAGTAAGGAAGAAACATGAGAATGTAAAGGCTCTAAATACGATGAAATATCAGTTTCATTTACAAAGGATTTGTTCTCTTTAGATATGGTTTCTTGAATATTTAAAACCACCTCTTCGGAACCTTCATTGATTAGCTGAAAAATTATAGGGTTATTAAAAAAACGAACAATATCTTTATGATAAAACTCATTTGAAACTGTTTTTTGCAACTTATCTTGTGTGATAAATAACTGAAAAACAGAAGAAATTAATTGAGATGTTGGAACGTTTTGCAAAGGGTAACCCATCGTAATGTTTATCGCATTGACATTTTCTGGAATAGAGTTTAAGGCTACAGACAACAATGTTTCATCTCCTAAAACCAAAGCAGTATTTTGATGATTAGAGAATTTTTTTAAAATTTCACCTGCATATTTTAGCTGAGAAACATTTTTTGTTGCTCCAATAACTTCAATGTTTTTTTTACTTAGAAAGTGATTACTTAAATTTTTGAGTTTGTTTTTTTCAAAATACTTCCAGTCTTTTTTATACTTTCTAATAAAGTTTCCCGCCGAGTGATTCTTTTCAAAAAACGTCTTATCAATATCCCAATAAATTTCAGAGTTCCCATATTCTAAAAAAAGTTGGAACAATAATTCTTCTGATTTGTTTAAGGCATTGAAACCGATGAAAAAGAATTTTGTTTGTTTGTTATTATCTAAAAAGAAGCGTGCCTTTTTTGTGGCTTCACGGTACATTAATCCTTGATAACCTATCTTTTTTTCTAATAAAAAGGAATAGAACTTCTTGTAATACGTTCCCAGGCGTTCCATGAAAATTAGATGATCTTTAATCAGTTCCGTTTCTTTAAACTCACCTTTTACAGACCATTTTTTCATTCGTTGGATATCTCTTAAATAGGTAAAAATATCATCAGAGTTAATTAAGTACTGATCAATTTCATTAAAATCCTGAATGACTACAAATGCCCATGAAGAAAAAATCTCAAAGGAATCTGGATGTTCTTCTATCTCACAATAAATCGTATAAAAATGAAATAATAACTGAATAGCATCTGCTTTTGTTATCTGAGAAATTTGACCGATAAAAGATTCAATATTTAAAATTTCAGGTAAAAACCCTGTTTTAATTTTATTTTTGAACGTATCTTTTACAAAAACTCCAGCTCTTTGAGACGGCATCACAAAAACACAATCTTCAAATGAAGTTTGTGTTAATAGAATCTCATCAATAGTTTCGGAAATAAAAGTTTGCATCAATCAATTGTACTTTCTTAAAACAATGTACAAAATTGTATTGCTAATTTTATAATATTGTTCAAAAATTAAATCTATGCAAAATGAATTAAAAATAGCGGCCATTCAATCAAATTTAACTTGGGAGAATTCTCAAGTAAATTTAGCGTCTTTTCAAGCTAAAATTGATTTATTAGATGATGTTGATTTAATTGTTTTACCCGAAATGTTTTCAACTGGTTTTACGATGCAACCAGCATTAGTTGCAGAAACTATGGATGGGAATACAGTTCAATGGATGATTACTATTGCAACCTCTATGAACTTAGCGGTTGTTGGAAGTGTTGTTATAGAAGAAAATCAGCAATATTACAATCGAGTGATTTTTGTACATGCTAACGGAAAAATAGAAACTTATGATAAAAGGCATTCATTTAGTTTAGCAGGCGAACACAAAGCTTATACTTCAGGAGAAAAAAGATTAATTGTAGATGTAAAAGGATGGAAAATTTGTCCGTTGATTTGTTACGATTTAAGGTTTCCAGTTTGGTCTAGAAATACTGATGATTATGATTTACTGATATATATGGCAAATTGGCCAAAACCCAGAATCTTTGCTTGGGATACACTGTTAAAAGCGAGAGCAATTGAAAATATGAGTTATTGTATTGGTGTTAATAGAGTAGGAGAGGATGAGAATGGGTATCAATATAACGGTCATACTGCCGTTTATGATTATTTAGGTGCAGATATTGCAACAACAATTGAAGGGAAAGAAGAAGTGTTGCAGTGTACTTTAACAAAGTCGTTTCAAGATGAAACAAGAAAGAAATTAAACTTTTTAAATGATAGAGATCACTTTACAATCAATTAATATGCTCTTTAATTGTAGTTTCCATTTCATTAAAAACGGTTTCTAAATCAGTATTTTTTAAAGAAATTGGTTTGTGCGTTTCTACAGTAATACGATTAAACATTCCTAAAGGGAATTTTCCATATTTGTAAACTCTCCAAGAATTATTGATAGATATCGGAACAATATAAGCTTCAGGATTATACTTTACCATCATTTTAATACCGTTTAAAGAGAACTTCTTTGGTTTTCCATCTCTACTTCTTGTTCCTTCAGGAAAAATTACAGCAGACCAAGTATTATCATGAATTCTTTTCCCAAAATTTTCTAACTCCCTTAATGCTTGTGCAGGATCTTTTCTATTAATCAATGCTGCACCACCATGCTTTAAATTAAATGACACACTTGGAATCCCTTTTCCAAGTTCAATTTTAGAAACAAATTTTGGATGGTGTTTTCTCAAACTCCAAATCATTGGAGGAATATCAAATAAACTTTGATGATTGGCAACAAAAATGATCGTGGTATTTTCTGGAATTGGATGATGTTTTTTGAAATGAACCGTATTGCCAATTAACAACAAAGACCTTGTTAAAAACCAGTTGAGAACATCTACCACATTTTTATGCGCTTGATATCCAATTTTTAAACCAAGCCATTGTAGCGGATGGAAAATTAGTAGTATTAAATAAAATACGAGTCCAAAAATGGATGAGAAAATATAACTAACTATTTTCATAGAGATAAAAAAACCTTGAGTAAACTCAGGAGTTAAAATTTAAAATGTTGGCCATTGACTCCAAGGGATTCTTGATAAAATTAGCAAAAGACCAATTCCGTAAAAAATCGCAAAAGTTTTAAACTTAGCAGCATCTTCTGTTTTCTTTTTATGTTTAGACCAGCCAATTGTTATGAAAACGATGGCTATAATCATCATAATAGGGTGTTCAATAGCTAAAAGTCTAGCAGCACTATCTCCCATCACTTCACTACCATTAGTTTTTAGAGCTTTAAAATATGGGCTAGAGAAATACCAGCCAAGGCCAATTAATAATTGGATGTGAGAAAAAATCAAAGTAAACAAACCGATTCGTAAATCTTTGTCTGAAAATTCTCGTTTTTTTATAAAACCAAAAAGGGCATTTACAACTGCTAATAATAAAACAATTAGGACTAAATATGCCCAATAAGAATGGATAGTTTTCATCATAATTTCTAAATTTTAATGGCTTAAAAGTACTAAATTTTACTCATAAAAAAACCACCTCTATGAGGTGGTTTTTAAATTATAATATAAACTTCTTAGAAGTTATATCTTACTGTAAAGTTCCAAGTAGTTCCAAAACCAAAGAAAGCTTTGTTATTAACGTTTAAACCTTGGTAAGTAGCATCTCCTGCACCAGCAAAGTTGTTTGTTAAAGATTCTGAAATATACTCAGTATTCCATAAGTTATTAATGTTTAATCTTAAATTTAAGTTTGTATCATCTTTTAATTCAAATCTATAAGATGCACCTAAATCAGCTAATGAATAACCAGGTAAACGTAAAGAACCATCGTTGACTGCAGTATCAAAATCTTCAGCATTGATTCGAGCATATAATTTATCTACAAAACGTTGACTGTAGTCAATTCTGAAGTTTTCAGTTATATCAATGTCAAAACCTAATCTAGCAGTAAACTGTGCAGCATCACCAACTTTGATTCCGTCTAAGAATAATTCTTGAGTTCCAATTGGAGTTTGATTTTGATCAAATGCAGTACCAGAAACGTCACCAGCATATTCCCAATCACCAACAGAAGTCATACCAACAATTCTAAAGTCATCAGTAATGTCATACGTGAAATCTAATTCGATACCAGTATGTAATTGTTCTACACCTTGGATATCAGCATTACCTTGAACTCCTCCAAATCTAGAAGAAATTGAGATAAATCTATCTTTCCACTGAGTTCTGTATAAGTTAACGTTTGCTCTGAATTTTTCAGATGTATAACCATACCCTAATTCAAAACCTAAAACTTTTTCGTTTCTTGGGTTAGGATTAACGTTGTTTGTGTTATTTAAGAAAATAGCATCAAAGAAAGGTTGCTTAGAATAGTAACCTGTATTTGCAAATACGTTGTGGTTTTCATCGATGTTCCAGTTCAAACCACCTTTGATGTTTCCACCAATAATGTTTTCCCATCCAGTTTCTTGATCAGGGTCAGAATCTAAGAAATTGAAGTAATCAATTCTTTTAAATCCTTGTTGAGAAATACCTCCTTGAACGAATACTGTAACTTCGTCACCTACATACTCTAATTGAGTAAAGGCACCTAGCCAACGAACTTTACCATCGTTGTTATAGTTAATTTTTTGCTCGTCATCAGAACTTCTAAATACATTCCACTGTTGTCCTAAATCAGAACTGTTTTCTTGAGAAATCACGTTTAAAGGGTTGTTGATGTCATCGTTATCACGGTAACCATCAGCTCCTAATAAGTTATCAACTCTTCTGTAGTGTAATCCTGTATAAGAACGTACATCAATACCAAAGTCTAATGTTAACTTGTCATTTAATTTAGTACTGTAGTTAGATAATAAACCAAACCAGTTGTGAGAGTTTACAGAAGCTCTTCTGATAAATCCGTTTCTTCTAGTTAAACCAGCTGGTAAATCAGTACTTCTTAATTCGTCATCATTTACAATTTGTAATCCTGTTGATGGATCTGCAGGGTTTGTATAAGAAAAACCATTACTAAAAGTACCTCCTTGTCCAGAGTTTGCTTTTACAATTTCATCCCATAAAACTAATCCTGAGTTAGGATCTCTAAATCTACTAGAACTAGCAAAGTTTCCATCTAATCTACCGATATCTCCAGTTCCTCCACCACGTCCAAAAGAAGCATAAGCAGAAGTAGTTAATGAAGAGTTTTCGTTTACATCCCAAGTCCAGTTAAAAGAAGTTACAGGCTTGTGGTAGAAGTTTCTTCTCCAGTTAAACTCTTCTCCATTTAAATAACCATAGTTATAGTTGTATTTTTTTCCAAATTTTAAGTAGTCACCAATGGTAGCAGTGTTAAAGAAACTTGTAGTTCTTTGATTGTGCGCTTGAGGTGCTCCAGTTAACATAAATTGGAAGTTGTGTTCTCCTTTGTCCCATCCTAAACCGATGAAATAGTTGTAACCTTCAAATTCAGTTCCAGCAACATAACCGTTACCAGCTGTTCTACTTAATAAAAATGAAGCAGCAAATCCGTTTTCATTTTTTCCAGTATTATAAGAAGCTACATTCTTAAAGTAACCATCATTACCAACAGAAGAAGTGATATTACCACCTTCGTTTAAATCTGTAGTTTTAGTAATAATGTTGATGGTTCCTCCAACAGAAGAAATCGCTAATTTAGAAGAACCTAATCCTCTTTGTACCTGCATAGCAGTAGTTACATCTGCGATACCAGCCCAGTTAGACCAATATACGGCTCCGTTTTCCATATCATTAACAGGTACTCCGTTAATTAATACAGCGATGTTTTCTTGAGAAAAACCACGAATGTTAATTCTAGAATCTCCAAAACCACCACCAGCTTTAGTAGCGTAAACAGATGGAGTGTTGTTTAAGATCTCAGGAAATTCTTGAGAACCTAATCTGTCTTGAATTTCAGCAGCTTTAATTGTAGACTTCGCTACAGGAGTTTGTCTGTCTTTAGCGACATCAACAATACCTCTTAATACTACTTCTTCTAAAATGTTACCATCTTCTTGTAATTTAATGTTTCCTAAGTCACCTGCACTAGTAAATGCAACTTCTTTAGTTTTAAATCCTAAATAAGAAATAACAATTGTACCACTGTTTGACGTTGCAGTAAGTGCAAACTTTCCGTCAAAATCAGTTTCAGTTCCGTTAGTTGTACCTTTAATTACAACACTTGCTCCTGGCAACCCTTGGTTTGTATCATCTACAACAGTTCCAGAAATTTTTGTTTGTCCAATTACAGTAGCAACTGTAAAAAATAATGCTACGAATAATAAGTTCTTAAAATTTTTCATTATTGAATATTAATATTATTAAATGCTCTGCAAAAGTCTTTTATTTTGAGAGTTGCAATGTTAATTTAATGTTAAGTTTTAACAAAATATTAACTTTACTAAATGTAGACTTATATTGACTAAAAATCTGTTTTTCAATTGATTAGATATCAACCATTTTATTAACAAATTATTAGCGGAAAATTAAATATGAATAAACAGGGTTTTTAAGCGTTGTTCAAAAGCTTTTTTGCTAATTCTTTTCCTAATTCCACCCCAAATTGATCATAGCTAAAGATGTTCCAAATTACCCCTTGCACAAATATTTTGTGTTCATACATCGCTACTAACTCTCCTAAAGATTCTGGTGTTAGTTTTTCAAATAAAATAGCATTACTTGGCCTGTTTCCTTCAAATACTTTGAAAGGCATAAGAGTTTGAATCTTAGAAGTATCTCCAGAGAATTTTAATTCTAAATGAACATCTTCTTTTGATTTTCCAAAAGCCAAGGCATCCATTTGAGCATAATAATTGGCCATCAATTTTTGATGGTGGTCAGTTAAACCATATAAAGATTCTTCATAACCAATAAAATCTGAAGGAATTAATTTGGTCCCTTGGTGAACTAACTGCATAAAAGCATGTTGCATATTAGTTCCTGTACTTCCCCAAACAATTGTTCCGGTCTGATAGTTTACATCATTCCCATTTCTATCGACACTTTTACCATTACTCTCCATAATTGCTTGCTGTAAATAAGGAGCAAGTTTTGTTAAGTATTGTGTATAAGGTAAAATTGCTTCTGATTCAGCTTTGTAGAAATTGTTATACCAAATACTTAATAGTGCTAAGAGTACTGGAATATTTTGATCAAAGTCACTGTTTTTAAAATGCAAATCCATTTTTTCTGCACCATCTAAAAGAGACTTATAATTATCAAAACCAACAGAAAGACTTATTGATAAACCAACTGATGACCATAAAGAAAAACGACCCCCAACCCAATTCCACATAGGGAATACGTTTTTCGGATCTATTCCAAACGCATCAATAGCATCAAGATTTGTTGAAACTGCCACAAAATGTTTAGCGATATCAAATTGAGAAGCAGACTTTAAAAACCAGTTTTTAATGGTATTTGCATTGGTAATCGTTTCTTGAGTAGTAAAAGTTTTAGAAACAATAACAAATAAGGTGGTTTCTGGATCTAATTTTTTTAGAATTTCTGAAACATGATCTCCATCTATGTTAGAAACAAAATGTGTTGTTAATTGATTTTTATAGAATTGTAAAGCTTCTACAATCATATCGGGACCTAAATCAGATCCACCAATTCCAATATTAACAATGTCTGTTATTTTTTTACCCGTATACCCTTTCCAGTCTCCAGAAATGACTTTATTAGAAAATGCTCTAATTTTTCGGAGTGCTTTTTTAATTTCAGGTTTAATGTCCTTATTATTCATAAGGATTTCATCATCAGAATTACTTCGTAAGGCAGTATGAAGCACCGCTCTTTCTTCAGTAACGTTGATGACATCTCCAGAAAAATATTTTTCTATAGCGTCTTTTAACTCAGCTTCATTTGCTAACTCAACCAATAGATCGATTGTTTTTTGCTCGATTCTGTTTTTAGAGAAATCAAGGGAAAGATCATTAAAGTCTATTGAAAAATTTTCTTTTCTATTAGGATTTGTTTTAAAAGCTTTTTGAATTGAAAATGATTGCATCTCGTTAAAATGAGAGGCTAATTTTTTCCAAGAATCAGTGGTCGTTGGATTTATATTTTGTAGTGGCATTGTTTGCTAGTTTTGAGCAACTAATTGAATAGTTTCTGTAGGATATTTTATGTTGTCAAGCTGATTTTTAAGGGGCTTGATAAATTTATTAAATTGAGGAATTAAATTCTTCTTTAAAGGTTTTGCTGAGGGCAGCTTTTGTTTAAAAGGATCTACTTCTCTTCCATATTTCCAAAAACGATAGCATACATGAGGTCCGCCAGTGTTGCCTGTCATTCCAACCCAACCAATTATATCACCTTGTTTTACATACTGACCTTTTTTTACCTTACGTTTTCTCATGTGAAGGTATTGGGTATCGTATATATTATTGTGTCTAATTTTTACATAATTCCCATTTCCACCTCTTCTTTTAGATTCTATGACAGTTCCGCTTGCCGTAGCCATAATAGGTGTACCTGCTTTAGCAGCAAAGTCAGTACCTCTATGTGGCCTTATTTTATTACCGTAATAAGCGATTCTTCTTTTTAGATTGTATCTAGAAGAGACTCTGTATTGAAATTTAATAGGGGATTTTAAAAACTGACTGCGCAGCATGTTTCCTTCATCATCATAATATTCAGGAATACCTAAAATAGTATCACCAACAAATCGGTAAGCGTAGAAATCTCTTTTATTATGATTGAATAATGCAGCTTTGATCTTACCATAACCAACGAAAATAGTATCATCGATAAACTTTTCTTCGTAAATCAACTTGAATTGATCTCCTTTTTGAAGTTTATAAAAATCTAAAGTCCAGGCATAAATATCTGCAACTTCGTAAGTTAAATTTGGGTTTAAATGCAAGCTATCCATGGCTTCTGATAATGAAGAATAAATAGTTCCTGAAATTTCTTTTTCTATTACTTTTATTGGCTTTCTATATTTGTAGGCAGTAATGGTTGAATCTTGAAAATCCACAATAGTAGCCATTGCTTTACTGTCTTTATAGATAAAAACTTGCGCTTTTTCTGTAGAATCTTTACTAGCTAAGATCATGTAAGGTTTTCCAGCTCTAACTCTTCTTACATCAAAAGTGTCTTTTATTTTACCAGCAATCTTATTTATTTTAGGGTAATAAACATGATGTCTATCTAAAATGATTCCAAAACTTTCTCCTTTTTTTATGGTGTCTTTAACAACTTTATAATCATTTAATTTATAACCAAATTCATAAATGATTTCAGGTAATGAAGCTTTAATTTTTTCGGTAACTTTAGGGATGTCTTTTTTTTCGTCTTCACCACAAGAAATTAAAAGTAAGAGTGTAAAAAAAAGGATACTTATTTTTTTCAATTTTTGTAGATTTTATTCTTCATTACAATGTGGTAAAAATACGATTTAATCAAATATGATTTTAAATGAATTTGCCAACCCTTTAAAAGCTTTTAATTCTGCTCTTAAAGAACCAACGGCTAAAGAAGCTTTTAATTTTATGGGAATCTTATTTTCATCGGCAGTTACCCAAATGGTAACACTTTCACTTTCTTTAAAAACTCTTCCAGACTGAACAACGGGTCTAATTTTTAATGTTTTAATTTTTCCAAATTTAGTTCTTATGACTTCTCTTCCTAAGATTTTTAATTTAAATGGATAGGTTTTAGAATCAAAAAACATATCTAAAGCAATTTCATCGCCAGCTTTTAAGGTGTCAATATTTATATTTCTTAAATAATAAAATGCAGAAATCATATCCTGAACATCTTTAAAAGTAACTTCTTTGGTTGTTTTGTATTTGAAATCTTCTATGGTTGCAACCTTTTTATTCTGATCAAACGTGATATCTCTTCGTATAATATGACCTCCTTCATTTACATTTCGTTTAAAAAGATAAGGCTTTGAGTTTTCTACATCAAAGTAAGATTCATAAGTATCTCTTACTTTAAAGAACCATCCAATAATGGTACTTGTTTTTCCAAAACCAGTTGCATGGAAGACTTTTTTACCATCTAATTCGGTTTCTTCTAATTCAAGTGTTGCTGTTCCGGCTTTTAAAAAACCACTATAACTCATTTTATATTCAAGCCATTCGCCATTTTTGTAGGCTTTTTTGCTCTCTTGGGCAAACAGCGCACAAGAAAGGAGTAGTAAATAGCTAACTAAAATGATTCTTTTCATAAACATCAAACTTATAAAAATTGAACGACAATTTTCTCTTTTAAAACAAAAAGCCATCCGTTTTTGCAACAGATGACTTTTTTTAACGATTATTTATCATTTTTAAAAGGTTCCCCAATTGGTAAGTTCGTCTTCTGACCATAAATAAGGATAGAAAATTCTTCGTTGATATTTGGGATGCAAATATTTTCTCCAGCTACTTCCTCCAGTAGCTTCTAAATCTTTTTCTTTACCCCCTAAATATTTTCCAGCGGCATTATAATGTGCTAAAACCCATTTTACATTTACTGTATAATCATAATGACGCATGGCTTTTATCAACTCTTCGTTGTTTTGAACTTCTTCGGGTAACTGTTTAAATTTCTTGGACAAATTACATTCGTTGTAATCTTCCATAAAATCGATAAAATCTCCCATGTACTTTTTATCAAAAAGCTTAATTAAGATTGATTTTTCTCCTGTTGCGTGATTTTTCCCGGCAGCTTGCCAATACAAGTGATCATAGGCATTTTTAAATGGTGAGTTTCTATCAATAGAATCTCTAAAACGATTGTCTATAAGATTAATCAATTCTGTGGATGCGAATTCAATCTTTCGATATTGCGCGCTTTGAAATCCACTAGCAGGAGTTAATGTATTTCTGAATTTAAGGTATTGTTCGCGCTCCATTCCATCTGCCATTACCGTGAAGGAATTACTCAGCATGTCGAAATATCTACTGATTCGCATCAAATGCATAGAGAATTTTTCTGCACTGACTTTATCAGTCATGGCTACTTGATCAATTTCCCATAAAATCATTTTAAACAATAACTCATTAACTTGATGGTACATAATAAATACCATTTCATCGGGCTGATTGGTTCTAGGAATTTGCAATCCTAACAAAGCATCCGTTTGAATATAATCCCAATACGTTATCGGAGTACTCCAAAGCAAACCTTCTAACATAGAATCTAAAGGAACACCTAATTTTTGGTATTTCTCTTCAATGGCTTTTAATATTTCGTCTTTATCCATTTTGTGCTTTTTAGAACAAAGAAAAAAGAACCAAGAGTAAAGAATAAATGGTCTTGTTTCTTGGTTCTAATATCTTTTTTCTTTTATAATGTTCCTCTTTTTTCTTGTTCTCTTTCGATAGATTCAAACAATGCCTTAAAGTTTCCTGCTCCAAAACCTCTAGCTCCCATTCTTTGAATGATTTCAAAAAACAACGTAGGTCTGTCTTCAATCGGTTTTGTGAAAATTTGTAACAAATAACCTTCTTCATCTGCATCTATCATAATACCCAAACCTTTTAATTTTTCGATATCTTCTCTTAATTCGTGACTAAATTCTTCTAATCTTCCAGGAACAGATCTGTAATATTCTTCTGGTGGCGTTGATAAAAACTCTACTCCATTTGCTTTTAATTGAGATACTGTTTTGATAATGTCGTCTGTTGCCACAGCAATATGTTGCACACCTGAGCCTTCATAAAAATCTAAATATTCTTCAATTTGAGAACGTTTTGCTGCTTTTGCTGGCTCGTTGATTGGAAACTTAATTCGACCATTTCCATTAGACATAACCTTACTCATTAAAGCAGAATACTCTGTATGAATTTGCTTATCATCAAAAGATAAGAAGTTTTCAAACCCCATGACATCTTCATACCATTTTACCCAAACATCCATTTGATTCCAGCCAACATTACCCACCATATGGTCTATGTATTTTAAACCTGCCGCTGGTGGATTATAATCTGATTCCCATTTTTGAAAACCTGGTAAAAATGCTCCATTGTAATTTTTGCGCTCTACAAACATATGCACAGTTTCTCCATAGGTATAGATTCCTGCTCTCACTACTTCTCCGTGCTCGTCAGATTCTACCGTAGGTTCCATATAAGATTTTGCACCTCTAGAAGTTGTTTCTTGATATGCTTTTCTGGCATCTTCTACCCAAAGGGCAATAATTTTTACACCATCTCCATGTTTTACAATATGGTCGTTGATTGGCGATTTACTATTTAAGGGAGTTGTTAGCATTAACTTTATTTTATCTTGCGTTAAGACATAACTCACAGAATCTTTAGAGCCAGTTTCTAATCCACGGTATGCGTGTGATTGAAAACCAAAAGCGGTTTTGTAAAAGTGTGCAGCTTGTTTTGCATTACCTACATAAAACTCTACATAATCGGTTCCTAACAATGGAAGGAAATCTTGTGCTCCTTCAAATATTTTTTCTAGACCGTAGTCCACTGATTTTATTTCTTTTGACATGATATTTCTATTTTGTCATTCCTGCGAAGGCAGGAATCTATTTTTATTTTATTTGAATTTTGGTTCATGAGATTCCTGCTTTCGCAGGAATGACTACGTGCATAATTAGATTATTCTAGCCACGATTTATAATAACCTTCATCAGCAATTTTCATCGCTTCTTCCGTTACTTTTAATGGTTTAAAAGTATCAACCATCACAGCTAATTCTTCAGTTTTTGTATGACCAATACTTCTTTCAGTTGCGCCAGGGTGTGGACCATGAGGTATTCCCGCTGGATGTAATGAAATGTGCCCTTGATCAATATCGTTTCTACTCATAAAATCGCCATCTACATAATATAAAACTTCGTCAGAATCTATATTACTATGATTGTATGGAGCCGGAATTGAATCGGGATGATAATCGTACAAACGAGGCACAAAACTACAGATGACAAAAGCATTTGTTTCAAAAGTTTGATGTACTGGTGGCGGTTGATGAATTCGTCCAGTAATTGGCTCAAAATCGTGAATAGAAAATGCATATGGATAATTATACCCATCATACCCTACTACATCAAAAGGATGAGAAGCATAGGTCATTTCTATAATTTCGTCTTGCTTTTTTACTTTGATTAGAAAATCACCTTTTTCATTATAGGTTTCTAATTCTTGAGGTTGACGCAAATCACGTTCGCAAAAAGGGGAGTGTTCTAATAATTGACCAAACCAATTTCTGTATCGTTTGGGTGTATAAACAGGAGAATAAGATTCAACAATAAACAGTCTGTTGTTTTCGTCATCGAAATCTAATTTGTAAATAATTCCACGAGGAATTACTAAATAATCTCCATATTTAAAATCTAGGTTTCCAAGATGAGTTCTTAACTTTCCTGTTCCTTTATGAATAAAGATAACTTCATCTGCATCTGTATTTTTATAAAAATAGTCTGTTGTAGATTTTTTTGGAGCTGATAAAATAATATTACAGTCTGAATTTGTTAAAACAACTTTTCTACTTTCTAAATAGTCGTTTTCTGGAGGTACTTGAAATCCTCTAAATCGGTACGATTGAATATTATTCCCTTTCGCTATTTTTGGCGCAACAGAATATTGTTTACCAATATTTTTAACCATGGTTGGTCTGTGTTCATGGTAAGAATTGGTAGACATTCCGTCGAAACCAATCGTTCCAAATAGTTGTTCGTAGTACAAACTACCATCAGCTTTTCTAAATTGTGTATGTCTTTTGGGTGGAATTTCCCCGAGTTTATGGTAAAAAGGCATTGTTTCTAATGTAAAATGAATGAATGTTAAATGTAGCAATATTCAAATTGAAAAAATTGCACATCGTTAAATAGCTCAATAATTACATTAGAAAACCTACTCTGGATTTCTTTTGATGAGGTTTTTTAGAAAAATTAATAACTCTAACCAATGCATATTTGAACGTTTTAAAAAGTACGCTCTACAAATATAATTAAAAGTATGAATGAAGCTTAACTCTCTGGAGCTAATTCTATTTCTAAGCCATCTAATTCTGATGTAATTGGAATTTGGCAACCCAAACGACTGTTATCTTCTACGTGAAAAGCTTCTGCGAGCATTAAATCTTCATCTGGACCCATTTCTGGAAGTTGATGATCTGTTTTTATATAACATTGACAAGAAGCACACATGGCCATTCCACCACAAACACCAATAGTTCCTTCTGGAGCCAATTCATAAGAACGAACGACTTCCATTAAATTCATAGCCATATCTGTAGGTGCTAGAATTTCGTGAAGAACTCCGTCTCGATCTGTTATTTTGATGGTTATGTCCATAAGTAACTAGTTATTAGTGGTTAGTTCTTAGTTTTTTGATTGTAAAGATTTTATAAAACCAGAAATCATTTTGGCAATTTCATTAGAATTAGCAATCAAATCTTTTTATTCCCATAAGTACTGCAATTTTTTCTTATAAAGATACTAATTACTTATACCTAGGCACTAGCTACTATATTAATTTATCTTTTTAATCACTGCCTTAGGAGCTTCTTTTTTTGTTCCGTCAAAACCTTCAACACCACCAACCGTAGTATATTTCATCACGTATTTTTTATCTGGATGAATTCTTTGATAGGCACTTTGACACATTAAAGTTGCTTCGTGAAATCCACATAAAATCAATTTTAATTTTCCGGGATAAGTATTTACATCTCCTATGGCATAAATTCCAGGAATATTGGTTTGATAATCTAAGGCATTATTTACTTTAATGGCATTCTTTTCAATTTCTAATCCCCAATTTGCAATAGGTCCCAGTTTTGGTGACAATCCAAATAAAGGGATAAAATGATCAACTTCTAAATGAATTTTTTCATCTCCATTTTTGATAATGGAAACACCCGTAATATGATCTTCACCATGTACTTCTTTCACTTCAGCAGGTGTTATCAACCTTATTTTACCAGCATCTTTAAATTCTTGTACTTTATCAACAGAATCTAAAGCACCTCTAAATTCATTTCTTCTGTGCACCAGAGTTACTTCTGAAGCAACATCAGCTAAAAAGATTGACCAATCTAGGGCAGAATCTCCACCACCAGCAATCACTACTTTTTTATCTCTGTAAATTTCTGGATCTCTAATGATGTATTCTACACCATAATCTTCAAAATCTGCAATATTTGGAATTGGAGGCTTACGAGGCTCAAAACTCCCTAAACCACCAGCAATAGCAACAATAGGAGCGTGGTGTTTTGTTCCTCTATTTGTAGTAACGATAAAGGTTTCGTCTTCTAGTTTCTCAATGGTTTCTGCTCGCTCACCTAAGGTAAATCCAGGTTCAAACGCTTTGATTTGTTCTAATAATTTATCTGTTAAATCTCCAGCTAAAATTTCTGGATAGGCAGGAATATCATAGATAGGTTTCTTGGGATATATTTCCGAACATTGTCCTCCAGCTTGAGGTAATGCATCTATCAAGTGGCATTTTAACTTTAATAAACCCGCTTCAAAAACTGTAAAGAGTCCAGTTGGACCGGCACCAATAATTAAGATATCTGTTTTTATCATTTCTAACTAAAAATCAGGTAAAAATAAAAGTTGAATTGTTTTAATAAACTGATTTTTATCAGTTAATCAATATTAATGACTTGTTGAATGTGCGGCGCATATTTTTTAATGGTAGCTTCTACACCATTTTTTAGCGTCATTTGATTCACAGAACAACCAATACAAGCTCCTTCTAATTGAACCTTAACGATAGCATCTTCAATAGACAATAGCTTGATGTTCCCACCATCACTTTCTAAAAAAGGGCGAATTTCGCTTAATGCTTTTTCAACATTTTCTAATGTTTCTTGTGTAGTCATAATCTTACTTTTTAACAGCGCTACAACCACTCATTGTTGTAATTCTCACAACTTCTGTTGGCGGTAAATTAGCATTTCTTTTTAGTAATTCTGAAATCATTTCTTTGGTAATGTCTGAAAATGCTTTTTCTAGTGGCGTGTTTACTTGCAACGCTACAGGATGTCCAACATCTCCAGCTTCACGAATACTTTGTACCAAAGGAACCTCTCCTAAGAATTTCGTTTGTATATCTTCCGCCAAATGTTTTGCACCATCTTTTCCAAAGATATAATATTTATTATCAGGCAATTCATCCGGAGTGAAATAGGCCATATTTTCTACGATTCCTAAAACTGGAACCTGAATACTTTCTTGTTGAAACATTGCCACTCCTTTTTTAGCATCGGCTAAAGCGATGTTTTGAGGGGTACTTACAATGACTGCTCCATTAATCGGAACGGCTTGTACTATTGATAAATGAACATCTCCAGTTCCTGGAGGTAAATCGATTAGTAAAAAATCTAATGCTCCCCAATCTGCATCAAAAATTAACTGATTTAAGGCTTTTGAAGCCATTGGTCCACGCCAAATAACTGCCTGATCTGGATTGGTAAAGAAACCAAGAGATAATAATTTTACACCGTAATTTTCTACAGGTTTCATTTTAGAACGACCATTTATATTTACAGATAATGGTTTCTCTTTTTCTACATCAAACATTAAATGCATCGATGGACCATAAATATCGGCATCTAAAACACCTACTTTAAATCCCATTTTTGCCAAAGTAATGGCAGTATTTGCAGTAATAGTTGATTTTCCAACTCCTCCTTTTCCAGAAGCAATAGCAATGATGTTTTGGATATTTGGAATTTCTTTCCCTTTAATTAGGTTAGAATTCTCTTCTTTTTTTTGTTTTGGAGCAGATTTTACATTCACTTTTACATCAATACTTTCATCAACTTGCGAGTGAATTGCTTTTTTAATTTCTCCTTCAATTTTCTTTTTGGCTTGTAAAGTTGGATTGCTGATGGTTACATCTACAATCACTTCATTACCAAAAGCAACCACATTGGTTACATTGTTATTTTCAACGAGACTTTTTCCTTCACCAGGTTCGGTGATGGTTTCTAGTGCTTTGTATATATCTTGCTTTTTAAAAGACATTTGGTTTCTTTAAATTGATTCTAAATTGCAAAGATACAGCGAAAGCTTTAGATAATAAAGAGAGTAGATTCCAAATATTGATGAAGTAATCAATCTAGCTTATGGTAATTCCTTCATAGGATCCCAAAAGACTTTTTCTAAATCTTGAATTTGGTTTTCAATAATCACTATTCCTTCGTTTTCTAACAATTGTTGCATTAAGTTAGTTCCTTCAAAATGATGTTTTCCAGTCAACAATCCTTTTTTATTGACGACTCTGTGTGCAGGAACTTCTGCTGTCTGATTGTGAGAATTATTCATTGCCCAACCGACCATTCTAGCAGAACGAGCAGCACCTAAATATCTAGCAATGCTTCCATAATTTGTAACTCTTCCAAAGGGAATTAAACGAGCAACGTGATAAACTCTTTCAAAAAAGTTATCGGATTCTTTCATCTTGGAAAGATAACAAAATTGTTATTTTGAAATGAGTAAAGTAATTCAGAAATTAAAAAAAGAGATTCCTCATATTCATTCGGAATGACAAGATTCTTTTAGAAATTCAACTTGAATTGAATATATGTAATTGGTTTCCCAACTTCTAAATATTGTTTTTCATAGAAAGTTTGTGTCGAAGTTACTTCTTCCGGTGCGCCATCATTTTTATACACATTATGATTTGCGTGCAGTATCTCATGGCCTTCACCATGTAACAACCCTAAAGTATAACCGTGCATAAACTCGCTATCTGTCTTTAGATTTATGATACCGTCTTCTTTTAAAATATGATGATATTTTTTCAAGAACTCTTGATTGGTCATTCGATGCTTGGTGCGCTGATATTTTATTTGAGGGTCTGGAAAGGTAATCCAGATTTCATCCACTTCATTTTTTGCAAAAATAAAATCGACCAATTCAATCTGAGTTCTAATAAAAGCAACATTAGACAAACCTTCTTCTAACGCTGTTTTAGCTCCCCGCCAAAAACGAGCACCTTTAATATCGATACCAATAAAATTTTTATCAGGATTTTTTTCAGCTAGTGCGATGGTATATTCTCCTTTTCCACAACCTAATTCTATAATGATAGGATTACTGTTCTTAAAAAAAGAATGCCATTTACCTTTATGAGAAAAGTTATTTAAAACTTCTTCTCTAGTAGGTTGAATGACATTAGGAAACGTTTCGTTTTCTTTGAAACGTTTTAATTTGTTTTTGCTTCCCAAAATGGTACTGATTATGCGATGTCTTCAGTTCCTTCTTTGACGAACTTGCGAGATTCTTTCATCCAGTAAGCTAATAAAACTAATAGAACTACTAGGAATCCCCAATTAACAGCATTTGAAATCCACCAGCCTTTGTCTGCAGTTGCAATTGTTAGGCGTAACCATTCAAAAGGTGAAAACAAAACTTCTGTGAATAATTCACCAATCCATTTGAAAATATTGAATGCTATCATATCTTAAGTATATTTACGCTGCAAAAATATAAAAACTAATAATGCTAGCCAATTTTTTTGGGAAATCTAATCCTGCAAATTTTATCATCATTTTTCTAATTTTTTTAGTCATTTATTTTGCTACGCTATTTTCAAATTATTCGATAGGTGCATTTGATTTGGATTTTATGCTATATCAGTTTTCTATGCTAGGATTATTTGTCTTAGTCTTCTTTTTTTTCAATTTTATTTTATCAAAAAACAAGTTGACATTATACAATTCTTATGGATTTCTACTATTTGTTTTGTTGTTTGCTTTTTTCCCTCAAACCATATTCTCTAGACAAGAAGTTATTTTAAATCTTGTGTTATTAATTTTTTTAAGAAGAGTTTATAGCTTAAGAAGTAATAAGGTTGTTTACAAGAAAATTTTAGATTGTGGATTTTGGCTAGGAATTCTTTTCCTTTTAGAACCCACAAGTGTGATTTTCGGAATTTTAATTTTTGTTTCGATTGGGCTATTTCAAAAATTAAAAGCTAGAACATTTCTAATTCCTTTAGTTGGTTTTCTCATTCCTGTTTTTACCTATTTCGCCTATTGTTTTTGGTATGACAAAACAGATGAGTTTACAAATTTGTTTTTATGGTATTCTGATTTTGACTTTCATCTTTACATTAAGAAGCCACTATTATTTTCATTTCTTTTTTTAGGACTCTTGACACTCATCTCTATATTTTTAAAAACACCTAAAGTCTTCTTAATTAGCGGAAGTTACAGAAAATATTGGATTCTTATTATTTTTAATCTAATCATAGCAATTGTTGTTGTTTTGATTCAAAAAACACATACTGGTACCGAATCGATGTTGTTGTTTTTCCCAGTATCTATTATCATTACAAATTGGGTAGAAGGAATAAGGAAGCCTCTGCTAAAAAATATTTTTTTAGCATTATTTATAGTAGTTCCAATAGTGCTCTTTATAGTTTAGATCCAAAAGAAAGGTCTCCTGCATCTCCTAGGCCTGGGACAATATATCCTTTATCATTTAAAAGATCGTCAATATCTGCAATCCACAAATCTGTATCTTCTGGAAAATGGTTTTTTATGAAATCAACACCTTCTTTTGCTCCAATAACGGAAACTACATGGATTTTTTTAGGGGTTCCAAACTTTTTAATTGCTTCATAAACGGTCACCAAAGACTTTCCGGTTGCCAACATAGGATCCGCAAGAATTAAGGTTTTGCCCTCCAAAGAAGGAGAAGCAAAATATTCTACTTTAATTTCAAATTCATGATCATTATTTGGGTGATATCTGTAAGCAGAAATAAAAGCATTTTCTGCGGTATCAAAATAATTTAAAATTCCTTGATGTAAAGGAAGTCCAGCTCTTAAAATAGAGCAAATAACTAAATCATTTACTAATTCAGATGATTCTTTTTTACCTAAAACAGTAATAATCTGTTCTTTTTGATAGGCTAACTCTTTACTCAATTCATAAGATAAAACTTCTCCAATACGCTCTATATTTCTTCTAAAACGCATCGAGTCTTTTTGAATCTTTTCGTCTCTAATTTCTTTGATAAAAGTATTTAAAACCGAATTATTTTTTAATAAATGATGAATAATCATAGAGTAGTTTTCTAGATTTAAATTTTGTCTTTGAATAAAATTTGTACCTTTCGTGTATCCAAAAGTACATTATTTCAATAATTTATACTTGGATTGCTTTATTATAAACAACCAAAAGTTTACAACCAACACTAAGAAAAGAGTCAATGAGACTCTTTTTTTATTCACTTAATATTGATATTGCTTTTTTAATAATCGTTTCTGGATTGATACTTTCCATTACATTTTCATAGCCATCAAAAACAGTATTCCCATAAATTGAACATGGAATTTTAGGATATTTTTCTAAATCAGGTAAAATACAGTAATCACTAGGTTGGTTAAATGGCGAAAAACCAGCAAATGGATGTGTTACTCCCCAAATAGTAATCGTTTTTATTTGTTGCATTGCAGCTAAATGAGCATTTCCAGAATCCATAGAAATCATAAGATCTAAATGACTAATGAGCTCTAATTCTTGAGTAAAAGTGATTTCACCTGCGACATTTATACAGTTTTTATACTTGCATTCAATTCTCTTTAAAATTTCTATTTCGTGATGTCCGCCACCAAAAAGAAAAATAGTAATCCCTTTTGAAGAGAGTCCTTCAATTACTTCTTCCATCTGGTTTAAAGGATATACTTTTCCTTTAAATGCAGCAAAAGGCGCAACACCAATCCATTTGTTTTCTTTGTGTCCAAACTTAATAATGATGTTTTCAGAAAGTGGTTTTTTATCGATAGGTTTTGGGTTCGAAATAGTTACTTTAAAACCAAGTTTAGATAAAACATCTGCATATCGTTGATGTGATGTTATCAATTGCTTGAAAATTTTATTTTCCGAACGAGTTAATGCTTTCTTAGCAGCTCGCCCTTTATCTATTTTAGCAATTGAAACAGGAGTCATTGCAAAGAATTTTCTAAGGATTTTAGATCGGACTACATTATGAAGATCGGCAACATGTGTAATGTCTAATTTTTGTAAACTTCTAAATAGGCGATAGATGCCAATGATTCCCTTGTGTTTTCCTTTTACATCAGCTTCATAAAACGAGACATTAGAAATTCCTTCAAACAAAGGTTTTAAAAATGGTTTAGATAACACTGTTATTTTACAATTTGGATGTTGATTAACCAATGCTCTAATTACGGGAACAGTCATCGCTACATCTCCCATTGCAGAGAGTCTAATAATTAAAATATGTTGAGGTTTTAACACAAAAAAATATTTAGTTGTAAATGTAATCTTTTCATCAGAATTAAATTTACATCAAAATTTATTATGCAACTTTGCCATCTTAAATAAAGAGAGAAGTATGAAACCAAGATCAATGGCTATCATAGCATTATTTATAGCTGCATTAATATACGGAGTAACATTCACTATTGCAAAGGAAGTAATGAATGTTCATATCAAACCTTTTGGATTTATCTTACTTAGAGTTTCAGGTGCAACTTTAGTTTTTTGGTTGGTTGGCCTTTTAGTAAAAGGAGCTAAACCTATCGAAAGAAGTGATTATAAGAAAATTGCGTTAGCTTCTTTTTTCGGTGTGGGCTTAAACATGCTTACTTTTTTTAAAGGATTAAGTTTTACAACACCTATAAGTGCTTCCGTAATTATGGTAACTACACCAATTTTAGTGCTTATTTTTTCAAGTATTATAATTAGAGAGAAAATACCTAATTTTAGAATATTAGGCGTTATTATTGGTCTTGTCGGTGCAGTTCTTTTAATTATGTATGGGCATGTTTCAGAAGGAGATGCGAGCAATAGAACTTTAGGAAATATTTTAGTTTTTATAAATGCGGCATCCTATGCAATGTACCTTGTAGTTGTGAAAGAATTGATTGTAAAATACAATCCAATTATTTTTGTAAAGTGGTTGTATTTATTTGGATTATTCATGGTCTTTCCTTTTGGGATATCAGAATTTTTAGAAATTTCTTGGCAAGAAATGCCAACGGATATATATTTAAAAACAGGTTTTGTAATTTTATTTACAACCTGTATTACCTATCTGTTTAACCTATTTGCATTGTCTAAATTAAAGCCGACAACAGTGAGTGTTTTTATTTACTTACAGCCAGTAATCGCAACGATTTATGCTCTTTTCGTTGGAAGTGATCAACTTAACATCACAAAAATTGCAGCAACTCTGCTTATTTTTTCAGGTGTCTTTTTGGTAACTAGGCAACCAAAAAAACCGGGAAATTAAAAATGTATCTTTGTAGCTTATTTAAAAAATAATACATGATTCAATCTATGACGGGTTACGGTAAATCCGTATTACATTTATCAGACAAGAAAGTTACTATAGAAGTAAAATCTTTAAATAGTAAGAACTTAGATTTAAATGTTCGTATTCCTTCTTATTATAGAGAAAAGGAACTGAATGTTAGAAAAGAATTGGCCTCTAAGCTTGTGAGAGGAAAAGTAGATTTTTCTATCTATGTAGAAATGACAGCAGATGAAACATCTACCACAGTAAACAAAGGAGTGGTTGCGGAATATATGCAACAACTCAGAAATGTTGTTCAAACGGGTTCTTCTGATGATGTTGAATTGCTTAAAATGGCTGTAAAAATGCCTGATGCGTTAAAAACTTCTCGAGAAGAATTAGATGAAAACGAATGGACGCAAATCAATCAGAATATACAAGAAGCGATTAAAGAAATCATTCAATATAGAGTTGATGAGGCAGCATCTTTAGAAGATGATTTTAAATTAAGAATTACAAACATTCAATCCTATTTAGAAGAAGTAAAATCGTTTGATGATGCCAGAATTGACTATGTAAAAGAGCGTTTAAAAAAGGCAATCGATGATTTAAAAGTAGAAACAGATGAAAATCGTTTTGAGCAAGAACTTATTTATTATTTAGAGAAATTAGATATTAACGAAGAAAAAGTTCGTTTAGCGAACCACCTAACATATTTTTTACAAGAATTAGCAACCGAAGATTCTAATGGAAAAAAATTAGGGTTTATTGTTCAAGAAATAGGAAGAGAAGTCAATACCATTGGATCTAAAGCTAATTTTGCACCCATGCAAAAAGCGGTCATTCAAATGAAGAATGAGTTAGAAAAAATTAAAGAACAAATATTAAACGTGCTATAAATGTCAGATTTTAAAGGAAAATTAATTGTCTTTTCTGCACCTTCCGGATCCGGAAAAACAACCATTGTACGTCATTTGTTAAATCAAGAAGAATTTGGCTTAGAATTTTCAATATCTGCAACTTCTAGAGAGGCTAGAGGAAAAGAAATCAACGGAAAAGATTATTATTTTATTTCGGCAGATGAATTTAAAGAAAAGATCAAAGCAGACGAATTTTTAGAGTGGGAAGAAGTCTATATCAATAATTTCTACGGAACTTTAAAAGCTGAGGTAGAACGTATTTGGGCAAAAGGAAAACACGTTATTTTTGATATTGATGTTGCCGGCGGATTAAGAATTAAGAGAAAATTTCCGGATAGAACTCTAGCGGTTTTTGTGAAACCTCCAGACATGAATGAACTAATCATCAGACTAAAACAAAGAGGAGAAGAAACCCCAGAAAAAATTGCCATGCGTGTAGCAAAAGCTCCAACAGAGATGGCAACAGCGCCACAATTTGATACCATCATTTTAAATGATGATTTAGCCACAGCACTGAAAGAAGCCGAAGGCTTAGTTGCTAATTTTTTAAAGAAATAAGAAATGAAAATTGGATTGTATTTTGGTACATTTAATCCAATTCATGTGGGTCATATCATTATTGCAAATCATTTAGTAGAATATTCTGATTTAGATGAAATTTGGATGGTAGTAACACCTCACAATCCCCATAAAAAGAAAAGCTCTCTTTTAGAAAATCATCATCGATACCAACTCGTTTACATTGCATTAGAAGACTATCCTAAAATCAAACCTTCTGATATAGAATTTAAATTACCCCAGCCAAATTACACAGTAAACACATTGGCTCATATTGGAGAGAAATATCCTCAACATGAGTTTAGTTTAATTATGGGCGAAGACAATTTAAAAAGCTTTCACAAGTGGAAAAACTATGAAGTGATTTTAGAAAATCATGAAGTCTATTGTTATCCAAGAATCGCAGAAGGCAACGTAAAAACGATTTTTGAGAATCACCCCAAAATTCATAAAGTTGATGCCCCTATCATACAAATTTCTGCAACTTTAATTCGAGACGGAATTAAGAACAACAAAAATGTAGCTCCAATGCTTACTAAAGAAGTTTGGAACTATATTGACGAGATGAACTTTTACAGAAAGTAAAGACGCTAGATTTCTTTTAGATTAAATTTTATTCCATAATTTTAACATAGGATACAAAATCTCACAATAAAGGTTTCGTTGTATATTTGTGTAATCATAGATTTTTAAATGGCTCAAAACAATAAAAAGAAAGGCAAGTTAAAACAAAAACTCACCGATAAATATCGGTTAGTTGTTTTAAATGAAAACACTTTTGAAGAAAGACTTGCTTTAAAATTATCACGTTTAAATGTGTTTATTTTTGGCGGAGTTTTTTCAATATTCCTAATTCTAGGAACCATTTTATTAATCGCTTTTACACCAATAAAAGAATACATTCCAGGATATTCCTCAACAAAACTAAAAACAGATGCAACCAAGTTAACTTTTGAGACAGACTCACTAAAAAACAGGTTAGCGGTTTTAGAAAATTACACGAAATCCATAAAGTCGGTTTTAACAGGAGAAATAACTGCAGATGATACCATAGACTCTATTCAAGAACTTTCTAAGAGAACTCAAATTGATGAAAGCAAGTTAAATGCAACAAAACAAGATTCAATTTTTAGAGAAAAAATAGAAAGTAGAGACCGTTTTCCACTGTCTGACGAATTACAAAATAAAGTCAAAATTGTCTTTTTTGCGCCCATTAGCGGAACCGTTTCTCAGTCATTTAATTCAGAAAATAAACACTTTGCTTTAGATGTAGTAGCAAAAACAGGAACGCCTGTTAAAGCGGTTGCAGATGGTACCGTAATCTTCTCCGAATGGACCACAGAAACAGGATATGTAATCATTATTAAGCATGCTAATAATTATATTTCGGTGTATAAACATAACGGTACTTTACTAAAAGAACAAGGAGATTTGGTTCAGTCGGGTGAAGCCATTGCCAGCGTTGGATCGACAGGTGAGCTAACTACCGGGCCACATTTACATTTTGAACTTTGGAGTGACGGATATGCTGTAAATCCAACTAATTATATAGATTTTCAATAAATGAGTATTAAATCGATATTTGCGATTCCTTTTGCAAAAAGAGCTCGAAAAAAAGTTTATAAATGGGCTTTTAGTCCACATATTACACAACAAAAAGTTTTTAAAAAACTCATCAGTCAAGCAAAAGACACTGCTTTTGGAAAAGATCATAATTTTGATAAAATTACTACCTATTCAGATTTTAAAAAGCAAGTAAAAGTTACAGACTACGAAGGTTTAAGATCTTATGTTGATAGAATTGTTGCAGGTGAAAAGGATGTGTTATGGAAAGGGAAACCGCTTTATTTTGCAAAAACATCTGGCACAACTTCTGGCGCAAAATACATTCCAATTACAAAAGAATCCATGCCAACGCATATCAAAGCAGCCAGAAATGCCTTGTTGTTTTATATCGCAGAAAAAAACGATGCAAGTTTTGTAGATGGTAAAATGATTTTTTTACAAGGAAGTCCTGTTTTAGAGGATAAAAATGGCGTGAAATTAGGCCGATTAAGCGGAATTGTAGCGCACTATGTTCCTCAATATTTATTGAAAAACAGATTGCCAAGTTGGGAAACCAATTGTATTGAAGATTGGGATACGAAGGTAAATGCAATCGTAGAAGAAACCATCAATGAAGACATGTCTGTGATTAGCGGAATTCCTTCTTGGGTACAAATGTATTTTGAAAAACTGATTGATAAAACAGGAAAAACCATTACAGAAATCTTCCCAAATTTTAATTTCTTTATTTACGGCGGAGTTAATTTTGAGCCTTACAAGAACAAGTTCGAAACCCTCATAGGAAAGAAAATAGATTATATCGAATTGTATCCAGCATCTGAAGGTTTTATCGCCTATCAAGATTCTCAGAAGGAGAAGGGAATGTTATTGGTGTTAGATGGCGGCATTTTTTATGAATTTATTCCTGCAACTGAATTCTTTGACGAAAACCCTACAAGAATCTCTATAGAAGATGTTCAACTAGGGATTAATTATGTCATTATTTTAAACACGAACGCAGGTCTATGGGGGTATAATATTGGTGATACTGTAGAGTTCACTTCGTTGCTTCCCTATCGAATAAAAGTTACGGGAAGAATCAAACATTTTATCTCTGCTTTTGGTGAACACGTGATTGGAAAAGAAGTAGAGAAAGCATTAAATGATGCAATTGTTGGTACAAAAACAACCGTGAGTGAATTTACCGTGGCACCTCAAGTTAATCCTACAGAAGGGTTACCCTACCACGAATGGTTTATTGAATTTGAAAACGAACCAGAAAACATAGAAGAATTAACTTCAAAAATTGACGCCTCTATGCAAGCGCAAAACATTTATTATTTTGATTTAATCGAGGGTAAAATATTAAAACCTTTGGTCATTAGAAAAGTAAAAAAAGGAGGTTTTCATGAATACATGAAATCGATTGGAAAGTTTGGTGGTCAAAATAAGATTCCGCAATTATCTGATCATAGAAAAATTGCAGACGTATTACAGAATTTTTTAAAATAGAAAATATGGAAATTTATGCACTTAAAGGACATCAAATAATTTGTGATGATCTGGATGTTGGATATGATTATCAAAAGGAAATTGCAAATAAATATCTAGAATTAGGCAAAATATATACAGTAGAAAAAACACAAGTGGAAAGCTCATCAACGACTGTAATTTTACAAGAAATTCCAGGAATTGAGTTCAATAGTACTTGTTTTGAAGATGTTGAAGAACAATCAGAAGAAGATTCGAAAAAACATCCAGACTACCCAAAATATCACTAAAAAGGAAGATGAAAATCATTGCAACCAATATTGGAGAACGAAAAGAAATTGATTGGAAAGGGAAAAAAGTAACTACCGGGATTTTCAAATTTCCAGTGGACATTCCAGTTTTTTTAGATGTTGAAGATGTAAAAGGCGATGTAGTTTTTGATAGAAAATATCATGGAGGAATTGAACAAGCTGTTTATGGATATTCCTTAAAACATTACGATTATTGGAAAGAGCGTTATCCAAATCTTGATTGGCAATTTGGCATGTTTGGAGAAAACCTAACCATTGATGATTTAAAGGAAACCAAAACACATGTTGGCGATACTTATAAAGTTGGAGAATGTATTGTTGAGGTCACCAAACAAAGAAACCCTTGTATGAAATTGGGTGTTCGTTTTAACGACATGAAAATTGTAAAACAGTTTTGGAACACAACCATGTGCGGAGTATATTTTAAAATTCTACAAACTGGAAATGTCAAAGCTGGAGATGAATTTGAACTCCTAAAAAAATGTTCAGAAAATCCAACGATTGCAGATTTATATATTGCTAAAAGAGAAAGTAAAGGAATTTGATAAATTAGACTTTTGCTTCTTTTTTGTGAAGAAAACGAGTCAGTTTCATGGAAAGGTCTAGGAGAATAATTTTAGCATTTCCGTTTCTTTCTATGTGGTACATGGCTTCACTAATTTCTTTTTCTATTGCTAAAATATTTTCACTGTGTACAAATGGCGCGAAGTTTTGCAAATCAAATTTAGGGGTTTGAGTTTCTAAAAAAACTAAATCAGGAGATTTGTAATTTAACAAAAGAGCTTGTCTAAAAAACTGCAAACAATATTCTAAAAACTGTTTCTGAGTTTCACGACCCGTTTTAGCAATCGTTTCAGACCAAGCAACCAATTCTTGAATAACAGCAGCATTTCCTTTGGCTTTAAAAGCAGAACGAATCCAGGTAATAAACCACTTTTCAAAAACGATATCACTAGAATCTTGATGTAATGAATGCAAGGCTTTATTGAAATTTCCTTCAGCTTGATGCGCAATTTTTAACGCATCATTTTCAGAAGCTTGTTCTCTTTGAATTAGAGCATTGGCGATGTCTTGCTCACTTAAAACCGGAAAATGTAATGCTTGACAACGAGATTTAATGGTATTAATAATCTGATCTTCGTTTTCTGTAATTAACAAGAAAATAGTTTTCTCAGGAGGCTCTTCAATTAACTTTAATAATTTATTAGAAGCAGCAATATTCATTTTTTCAGCCATCCAAATAATCATTACCTTAAAACCACCTTCATAAGATTTTAGCTGCAATTTTTTCACAACCTCTAGTGCTTCATCAACTCCAATTAATCCTTGTTTGTTTTCTACCCCAATAAATCGAAGCCAATTAAATAAACTTCCATACGGATGATTTTCAATAAAATCTCTCCACTCTTGTAAAAATAAATTACTTACGGGATGTTTCTTTACAGAGTCGTTTGTGGTCACAGGAAACGCAAAATGCAAATCGGGATGCTGTAATTTTGATACTTTTAATTCACTTGCTTCAAGGTTGTCAGAAAAATGACTTAACAGAAACTGAGCATAAGCAATAGCCATAGGCAATGTACCAGAACCTTCTTTTCCTATAAATAATTGAGCATGCGGAATTCTACCATTTTTAGCAGAAGTCTGCAAATGGTTTTTAATATGTTCCTGTCCAATAATTTGATTAAAAAGCATCTCACAAATATAAGAGATAAATTTACGCAAACGATATATTAACTTTTCAGTTTTCAATTTCTATGAACGCAGAATAATGGCTATTTTTGTTAAAAATATTCAACAATGAAAACTATAAACGACTTCAATTTTAAAAATAAAAAAGCATTAATACGAGTAGATTTTAATGTGCCTTTAAATGAAAATTTTGAAGTAACTGACGCTACAAGAATAGAGGCCGCTAAGCCAACAATCATCAAAATATTAGAAGATGGTGGTTCCGCTGTTTTAATGTCACATTTAGGAAGACCAAAAGGGGTTGATGCGAAGTTTTCATTACAACATATTGTAGCTAAAATATCGGATGTTATTGGAGTTCAAGTAAAATTTGTTGATGATTGTATTGGTGAAAAAGTAACTACTGCGGTTGATAATCTTCAAGATGGAGAAATTCTTTTATTAGAAAATTTACGTTTTTATGATGAAGAAACAGCAGGAGATGAAGGGTTTTCAGAACAACTTTCTAAAAACGGAGACATTTATGTAAATGATGCTTTTGGAACTGCCCATAGAGCGCATGCTTCTACAACTATTGTAGCAAAATACTTCCCAGAAAGTAAATGTTTTGGAAGCTTATTAGCAAAAGAAATTGAGAGTATTGATAAAGTTTTAAATAACAGCGAAAAGCCTGTTTTAGCGATTTTAGGTGGAGCCAAAGTGTCTTCTAAAATTACAGTAATTGAGAACATTTTAGATAAAGTTGATCACTTAATTATTGGAGGAGGTATGACTTTTACCTTTGTAAAAGCTCTTGGCGGAAGCGTTGGAAATTCTATTTGTGAAGATGACAAAATGGAGTTAGCACTAGAGATTTTAGAAAAAGCGAAAGCTAAAAATGTACAAATTCACATTCCTGTTGATGTGCTTGCTGCAGATAATTTTTCTAACGATGCAAATACTCAAGTTGTTGATGTAAATCAAATTCCTGATGGATGGCAAGGATTAGATGCGGGTCCAAAAACGCAAGCTATGTTTGATACCGTTGTCAATCAATGTAAAACTATTTTATGGAATGGACCTTTAGGTGTTTTTGAAATGGAAGCATTTTCTAAAGGAACAATTGCATTAGGAAACTCAATAGACAAAGCAACAAAAAATGGCGCTTTTTCATTAGTAGGTGGAGGTGATTCTGTTGCCGCAGTAAAACAATTTGGATTCGAAGACAAAGTAAGTTATGTTTCAACCGGAGGAGGAGCAATGCTAGAAACTTTAGAAGGAAAAATATTACCAGGTATTCAAGCAATACTTTCTTAATCACGGGTTGGACTTTTAATATTCTTAGAATAATCCTTATCTTTAGGGGTCTAAATTTTAAGCGTATTTTATTATGAAAAATAGAATTGTACTGATGGTTTTTTTATTTTCTTTTTGTGCTATACATGCACAGAAAGTAAAAATAAAAAAAGGCAAAGTCTATGTAGATAAGAAAGAATATCTGACTGTTGAATCTTCAAAAAAAGGGGATGTATATTCTTCTCTAGAAGGGAAAGTACTCTTTATCTTAAAGAAAGAATCTATACAGAAAGAGAACGCAAATCAAATCAATGTTCAAGCAACTGCGACAGGAACAGATATTGAAAAAAAGTTAAATCAAGTAAATGGATCAAGTAGCGATCCTTTAAGAAGGGGAAATCGCTATGCAAAACCTAAAAAAATAAATTTTATTAAGGTGTCTTTTTTCACGTTCGATTTACAATATGAAACGACTTTAAAAACTTCAAAAATCTTAAAAGAGTTTTACAACGCAGAAATTTTAAATATAGCTGGTGTTATAGACCAAGTAAAAGCAAAAAGAGTTGCTGCTAAAATGCGAAAAGAAATTTCTAAGAAAAAATAAAAAACAGTATCAATAATGGGTAAGATGATTTGCTTAAAAGCAAATCATCTTACTTTTTACAAATCAAACATGAAATACACAAAATTACCAAATACCGATGTAAAAGTTAGTAAAATTTGTTTAGGAACCATGACTTGGGGAGAGCAAAACACTGAAGCCGAAGGTCATCAACAAATGGATTATGCCTTAGAGCAAGGAGTCAACTTTTTTGATACGGCAGAATTGTATGCCGTCCCAGCAAAAAAAGAAACCTACGGTAGAACAGAAGAAATTATTGGAACATGGTTTAAAAAAACCGGCAATAGAGACAAGGTTGTTTTAGCGAGTAAAATTGCTGGTGCCGGACCTTATACAGCTCATATTAGAGAAAATGGTTTTGCAAAGCAAGCAATTATTGATGCGGTAGAAGGCAGTCTAAAAAGATTGCAAACAGATTATATAGACTTGTATCAATTACACTGGCCAGAAAGAGGTGTAAATTGTTTTGGAACTAGAGATTATCCGTTTAAAACAGCAACAAAAGAAGCAGAAAATCATTTAGAAATTTTAGAAACTCTGGATGATTTAATCAAACAAGGAAAAATAAAACACGTTGGTCTATCCAATGAAACTCCTTGGGGAGCGATGAAATATTTGCAAACATCCGAACAACACAATTTACCAAGAATGCTTACGGTACAAAACTCGTATTCATTAATTCATAGAGCTTATGAAGTTGGAATGTCTGAAGTTTCTTTAAGAGAAAATTTAGGATTGTTAGTCTATTCTCCCTTAGCGCAAGGAGTATTAACAGGTAAATACCTAAAAGGAAAATCACCAGAAGGAGCAAGAGGAACTTTATTTCCAAATTATATTACTAGATATCAAACAGGAGCTTCAGAAGCAGCTGTTTTAAAATACCTAGACATCGCTAATAGACATCAAATGACTATGACAGAATTATCGCTAGCATTTGTAAATCAATTGCCTTTTGTTACTAGCAATATTATTGGAGCGACTAAAATGGATCAACTAAAAGAAAATATTGAAAGTATAAATATTGAACTCTCAGACCAAATCTTACATGAGATTGAGGAAGTACATAGTTTAATCCCCAATCCGGCTCCATAAAAAAAACATAAATAAAAAAGCCTCAGAGACTTCTGAGGCTTTTTTTTTATTAACATAGTATAAGAAATGGACAAGAACACAATAATTAATTGTGCAAAGTGTTTTTTTGTAAAAAAAAAAACTTAATTTTCCATTTCCTCCTTATAATTTATCAACTTAACCGAACTACCATGAAAAAAATTACTTTTCTATTTGCTATTTTATACACATTTTTTATAAACAGTAATTATTTACAAGCTCAAACAGTTGGAACTATGCAGTTTGGTTCAGCAACCTCAGTTTTAGACTCTGGTACAAACCCAAGTGCTCCTGAATCTGCAAGCGGGTTGTTAAATAACTTCAATGTTTCAGGAGTCTCAAGTGGTTCTATATTTTTAGCTTTTGCTTTAAGTGGTAATGAAGCAGGAACAGATGCAATTGGATCTGGGAGCGATGCAGTTTTAGGCTGGATTGGAAACGGAACTACTTCAGTATCTTCAGGAACACTAACGAATGATGGAGGGAGTGAGTTTGGAATTACTGGGATGGACTTTGCTTATAAGCAAGCCTTGGGAGGTGCCACAGTTAACTTTACCATTGAAGGAAAAAAAGATGGAGCAACTGTAGGAACAATTGTATTAACCACACCAACACATAATTCAGCCATAGCAATAGACTTTACAAGTCCAACCACAGGTTCATTTGCAGATATTGATGAGTTAGTAATTACACCAGCATCTCCACTATTTGGAGGTTTTTCAGTAGATGACATGGTTATCGTAGCAGCTGCAGCAGCTTGTACAGCCCCAACAACCCAAGCAACTTCTGCGTCATTTGGAACAGAAACATCATCAACACTTACCTTAAATAGTTTTACAGCCCCAGCAGGAGGAGCAGATGGGTATGCAGTTTATATTAGAGATACAAATTCATTCACAGCACCAGCAGATGGAAGTACGCCAACAGCAAATACAGTTTGGGGTAATGCAGGACAGCAAGCGGTTTACTTTGGAACTTCAGCATCACCAACAGTAACAGTTACTGGTTTAGATCCAAATAAACAATATTTCTACCAAGTTTATGCCTATAATGATTGTAGTGGAACAGAGACTTATGAAACCACAGGACTCAGTGCCAATGACACAACTGCTGCAGGAACACCTTTAACTTACACTTATACACTTATTGATAATGGTAGTAATAGTTTTTCAATAGCAGCTGTACCTAGTGCAAGTTCAAGTAATTTCTCTACAGCTGTTCAAAGCTATGGATTCACAATTATAGTTCCAGATGGTGTTACTGCAACAATTACCTCATCTTTAGGAGGTGCCGCTAATTCAACTTTTTTTAACGGTACTGACGTCGCACAGCCTACAATAGATGGATATTTAATTACAGAAACGATAGGGTCTCCTGCATCAATAGGAGCTCCTTCTGCTAATACTAATACTACTTTTGTTACATTACAAGTAAATGGCTCACCAACAACAGGTACAATTAAAATTTTGGCAAATAATTCTGCTTTGGCTAGTGCGGTTACACCTTTAAAAGCATTTATGCAAGCTGATATGATTGATGATAGTAATTCGGCTTTTACAAATGTTGTAGACCCTAATGCTTCCGCTTTAACAGCGCCCTTTGAACATTCTTTTAATTCTACTCCACCGACCGTAACAACAGCATCTGTGAATACTATTACAACAGTATCTGCTGTTTTAGGCGGAGAAGTCACTCTCCAAGGAAGTAGCGCTGTGTCAGATAGAGGAATTGTTTGGGGTACGAGTGCCAATCCAACAACCTCTAATACTAAGGTTGCTAATGGTTCAGGAATAGGAGTTTTTTCAGCTACGGTAGCTTCATTACCATCCAATACAACAATACATCTAAGAGCCTATGCTACTAATACAGCAGGGACTTCTTACGGTGCTAATATTAGTTTTACAACTCAAGTAGTTGGAACCAGTAATTTTGCAAGTTTGGGAGCTAACGATTCTGGAGGATCAGGCTTTAAAACCACATCTAGCAATGTAAATTATGTAGTAAGCAATTCTATGGTTCAGGATGCAACAGGGATGTATATAGGAGGCAGTACCAATGGCGCTCCAGCAATCTTTTCAATCAAAGCAGATGGAGTAAATGCAGAATCTTTTTCTGTAGATGTATTGAATGTGAAAAATTTTGGAATTCAAACTTTTGATGAAACTTCTACCGTTGTCTTTAAGAATAAATCTGGAGCTACGATTCAAACCATGACATTAAATGCAGACAAATCATTACCTAATAATAGTATGTCTTTATTTTCATTTTTTGATAATGGCACCACTGCTCCAGTGAACTTAGTTTCAGAAATTGTTTTTACAATTGTGCCTATTAATGGTTCTGAGAATGTAGAAAACTGGACCATGACAGACATGACTATTTCTAATGTAGTTGCACCTTCAATTCCGTTAACCATTACCGGAATTACAGGAGATAATAAAGTATATGATGGCACTGCTAGTGGTTCAGCTTCTGGAACTGCAAGTTTATCAGGTGTAGTTGGCATGGACGATGTATCTATATCAGGTTCACCAGCCTTTACCTTTGCCACCGCAAATGTGGGCACAGGAGTTACGATTACATCTACAGGGTATACACTTAGTGGAGCAGATGCAGGAAAATACACCCTTATTCAACCAACATTAACAGCCAATATTACCCAAGCAGCTTTAACGGTCACCGCCGATTCAGGACTTAGTAAAGTTTATGGAGCTACAGATCCAACTTTAACGTATACGATTACCGGATTCCAAGGCATGGACAATGAAGCAAGTTTAGATACGCCAGTAAGTATTTCAAGAGCCTCGGGCGAGTTTGTAGCCAACTATGTGGTAACACCAGCCTCAGCATCCGACAGCAACTATTCAGTAAGCTTTATTACTACTACTTTTGGGATTACCCAAGCTGCCTTAACAGTAACGGCCAACTCAGGACTTTCCAAAGTATATGGAGCAACTGATCCAACACTTACTTATACCATTACAGGATTTGTTAATGGAGATGTAGAAGGTGATTTAGATACGCCAGTAAGTATTTCAAGAGCTTCAGGCGAGTTTGTAGCCAACTATGTTGTAACGCCAGCGTCAGCAGCGGATAGCAATTATTCGGTAAGCTTTGTAACGAGCACCTTTGGGATTACGCCAGCAGCCTTAACAATCACAGCAGATTCAGGACTTTCTAAAGTATATGGATCAACCGACCCAATGCTTACCTATACGATTACAGGATTTTTAGGCATGGATAACGAAGCAAGTTTAGATACCCCAGTAAGCATCTCAAGAGCCTCAGGAGAGAATGTAGCAGCTTATGTTGTTACACCAGCCTCCGCAGCGGATAGTAATTATTCTGTAAGCTTTGTAACGAGCACTTTTGGTATTACCCAAGCTGGGTTAACAGTCACCGGACTTACAGGAGATAACAAAGTCTACAATGGTAGTACCGTGGCTAGTGCAAGTGGTACTCCGAGTTTAGCAGGAGTAGTTGGAACAGACGATGTAAGCTTAGGAGGAAGTCCAGTGTTTACTTTTGCATCACCAAATCCAGGAACAGGTATTGCAATCAATACTATAGGATATACAATTTCAGGAACTGATTCAGGAAACTATAGTTTAACACAACCAACGTTATCGGCAGATATTTTAGGGCCATCGATAGCTTTTACTACAACCAGTAGTAATGCACCAGAGAGTACAACTTCTGCCAACTTTTCAGTAAACTTATCAATAGCTTCCCCACAAACAGTAAGTGTTGATTATGCAGTAATTACATCTACTGGAACGGGTGGCGGAGTAGATTTTACGCTAACCGATGGGACATTAACCTTCTTACCGGGAACTACAACTCAAACTATTTCTGCGACGATTATCAATGATAACATGGTAGAGCCAGTTGAATCTTTCATCCTTCAATTAAGTAATCCAGTGAATGGATCTATCGGGACGAATCTATCTCATACATATTCCTTTACCAATGACGATTCAACATTAGTAACCATTGCCGATGTAAGTGCTAATGAGGATTCAGGAAATCAGGATATAGTAGCTACCTTAACCAACCCTGTACAAGGAGGCTTTACTTTTGAAGTCTTTACGACCAACGGAACGGCAACTACATCAGTATTCAGAGACTATAATACAACAGAGGGAACAGTAAACCGTCCTAAGTTCACCTTTGCTGGAACAGCTGGAGAAATCCAAACATTCCAGTCACTTTTTGGAGGTATTACAGATACTAGAGTAGAGGCCGATGAAACTTTTACAATTGGTATGGATAGATTAACAACCAGTGTTAATTCTTCAAATATCGATATTACCTCGGTAGCAACTTACACGATTTTAAATGATGATACTGCTACAGTTACCATCGAAGATGTAACAGTCAATGAAGCAGATGGTACGGCTACAATAGTAGCTACTTCTAGTGCAGCAGTTCAAGGAGGTTTTGTTTTAAATGTTAGTACAACAGATGGTACTGCTGAATCAGCAACAGACTTTACTGGTTTGACGAATCAAAATGGGGCTACTTTTTTAGGAACAACAGCATCAAGTGAGAGTCAAAATATTACAGTTACTATTACTGATGATATGATAGGTGAAGCAACCGAATTCTTTATTTTGTCTTTATCTTCTGTAAGCGGAACAACTTTAGGAAATGATATTATAATTTCAGATACAGCAGACATTACAATTTTAGATGATGATGCACCATTATTAGTATCAGTAGGTCCAGTAGATGATACAGTAGATGTACTAGTAAGTACAGATTTAACAATAGTATATAATCAAAATATTTTTGCAGGCACAGGAAATATCATGATTAGAAATATAGCAGATGATAGTCTTATTGAAGCTATTGATGTAACAGGTTCAGCAGTATCAATAATTGATGATGTTGTTACGATAGACCCTACGTCTGATATTCCAAGTGAAACAGCTATTTATATTGAAGTTCCAGCCGGAGCTTTCGTAAACAGTGGAGCTCAAGGAACTGATGCAATTTTTGGAACTACAGCTTGGAATTTTACCACCGAAGACATTACTTCACCAACAATTGTATTGTCAACCACATCAAGTTCATCTACAAACTCACCATTTACGGTAACAATCACTTTTTCAGAGCCAGTAACAAACTTTGACTTAACAGATATTACAGTCACTAATGGAACAGCGAGTACTATTAATCTTATAAACCCTACGACATTTAATGTATTAATCACTCCAGTTACAGACGGAGAAGTAACAGTAAGTATTCTCGCTGCAGTATTGCAAGATGTGTCAAGCAATAGTAACGATAACGAAGCATCTAATGTTTTAAGTATTATTTATGATATAACACAACCCGTAATTACAATTACCTCAGATGCGCCAACAGATCCAACCAATGCACCTTTTACAGCAACCTTTACTGTAACGGAAGATTTGGCAGATTTTGAAGCAGCAGATGTAGTATTGACCAATGCAACTATTAGTAATTTTGTAACGATAAGTCCTTCATTATATACAGCGACAATTACTCCAATAGTAGATGGAATTGTTACTTTAGAGATTCCAGAAGACGATTTAGAAGACAATGCAAATAATGGAAATGAAGCAGCTAGCTCTAGTATCGGATATGACGCAACAAGACCTAATGTTTCTATAGCATCATCTGCAGCAGATCCAAGCAATATTGCTTTTGATGTAACGATAACCTTTTCAGAAGATGTTACAGGATTTGATGTGTCGGATATAACAGTTGGTAATGGAATAGCAGGAAGTTTTGTAGCAGTTTCATCAACGGTATACACGACAACCATAACACCAACAATAGATGGACCTGTTACGATTGATGTATTAGAAAATACAGCACAAGATGCAGCAACTAACGGTAATACTGCCTCGAATCAAATCAATATCGAATATGATGCAACAAGCCCGGATGTTACAATTTCAAGTACAGTTGCAGATCCAATTAATATTCCTTTTGATGTAACGATCACATTTACAGAAGATGTTATAGGATTTGATGTGTCGGATATAATTGTTGGCAATGGAACTGTAGGTAGTTTTGTCCCTGTAAGCGGATCAGTTTATACAGCAATCATAACACCAACTATAGATGGTAATGTGACTATAGACATTGCAGCCAATGTAGCACAAGATGCAGCAACCAATTCAAACACAGCGGCAACTCAATTTACTATTGTGTATGATGCAACGAGTCCTGATGTTACAATTTCAAGTACAGTTGCAGATCCAATTAATATTCCTTTTGATGTTACGATAACTTTCACAGAAGATGTTACAGGATTTGATGTGTTGGATATAATTGTTGGTAATGGAACCGCAGGTAGTTTTGTCCCTGTAAGTGGATCAGTTTATACAGCAATCATAACTCCAACTATAGATGGTAATGTGACTTTAGATATTGCAGCCAATGTAGCTCAAGATGCAGCAACCAATCCAAACACCCCAGCAACGCAGTTTACTATAGAGTATGATGCAACAAATCCAACTGTAATCGTATCATCATCCGTACCCGACCCAACCAATGTAGCATTTGATGTAACAATCACATTTAGTGAAGATGTTACAGGATTTGATATTACAGATATTGATGTAGGTAATGGAGTAGCTAGTAACTTGACTGGCTCAGGAGCTGTTTATACAGCAACGATTACCCCAACAGTTGATGGAGGTGTGATTGTCTTTATTCCAGAGGATGTAGTAGATGATGCGGCAACGAATCCAAATGATATTTCCAATGAATTCTTTGTAGAATACGATGCCACCAATCCAACAGCATTGATGGGTACAACGGCTCCAGATCCAGTAAACGGACCATTTACGGTAGACATTGTCTTTGATGAAGATGTCTTTGGATTTG
>TARA_R110001632_G_scaffold22479_3_pt1 | contig 39927 bp, 54 predicted proteins | sample TARA_R110001632 | Tara Oceans TARA_R110001632 (sample SAMEA4398266) | marine metagenome | biome: Polar Biome; feature: [SRF] surface water layer (ENVO:00010504); material: water (ENVO:00002006), including particulate matter (ENVO:01000060) such as... | depth 5 m
GACATTTGACTACGACGACAAAAAGGAAGTGAAAACAGATGAGTAATGGAATTAGATTATTAGCAATATGTAGAAAATGCGGAAAAGAAGTTGGTCCTTGGGCTAACAAGAAACGACTATGCAAATGCAAGGGGCGGAAGAAATGAGTCACACATGCAGCGACTGCAATCAACCACTCCACCACGCTCCTATGGATAAAGGTTATCCAGGTGGCGATTGGGTCTGGGCTTGTGCGATATGTGAGTGGCATTCCGAAGACGAAGAATACTCTATGGTTATCCTTAAATCAATGGGATTAGAACAAATCGTGGACCTCAAGATTCAAGTAAATGCTATACGAGAACATGTGCTCAAATCAAACACATCTGGTTGGACCGACTCCCTCAAAGAAATCATGGACAAGAACACCATACTTCTTAATGCGTTACAAGTGCTATCCCATTCCCTTACAAGGAGGAATTACAAATGACTGAAAAAATATACACCGAAGAAGATATTGGCACGGAAGTGCGCAGCGTGATTGAAGGAATTGAACACTATGATGAGGTAATTGAGGTATGGCTTCCTAACGGCTATCGAATTATCGGTCCGTCACTTAAGTGCGGCCACATATTTGCTCGATTTACTATGATACCTACAATGCTGGAAGCAAGTGAAAAAATACAAGAGTTTTACGCACATCTTGATGCAACGGAAGGTGACGAACAATGAGTACTAACTCCTTTGTAGCACCCTGCGGTAACTGTGGCGAGAACACATGCGTGAACAATGTAAGCACACGGCCACCGTATCATAACTTAGAGTGTTGGTCTTGTGGATTTTTCTCAATCGCAAAAGAAGGCTACATGTCTCAAGCAGATAGGGATGAACTCAAACATGGAATGGAGGAAGAAGAATGAGTATGCACCCTCATTTCCCCTCACCAACTGATGTTTTACACACTGAAGAATCCGACTGTGGTGACCTTCACTACATCACACCCCAATCTTGCTGGGATTTACTCGTAAGCGCCTTTGAAGGCGGTTCAAATTATTGGGTTGACTACATCGAGTTGCCTGGGGACACTAAAAAAGAAAGAGCAGCGTGGCATGAAAAGCACTCACAACGGGCGCAGGGAGTGGTAAACAACGAAGTAACATCGGAACTTAGATATTGTATCAACACCTCTACTTACCGTTGGGCTCACCAGATACCTTTTATCTATCCAGGCTCATATCTTAAAATCTTCACGGATGATGACTCCGCTCCACATATTCTTGGGATGGATGCCATAATGCAAGGTATTACGCACATGATGGAAACTCCAAAACTTAAAAGGGAGTGGCTTGGAAACAACCATGATGCTATCACTGCCGATTGCTTCCTTCAATACTGTTTGTTTGACGAGGTGGTTTACGGGTGACTCAACAATTCTGCAACAAGATGTGGAAGTCAGACTACATCGGTTATCCTCACATTATGATGTGTGCGCTCTATGATGGTAGACCATCTCCAATTACGGATGGCAAGTGTATTCAATGCGGAGAGTGCTACTCATGACTAAGGGTATGTGGATTCTTAGTCCTTCACTAAGGGATAATTACTTCTGGTTAAGTATCCCCTTAGATTTTTTGTCCGAAGATGAGTTACAGAAACTTCTAAGCTCGAAGGTTATTTACCCAAGAAATAATTGGGGGATAAACGATACAGAATTATATCTCGAGTTTAGCACCGAAAAACAGGGAATTGCTTTTATTAAGCGTGCGAAAAAAGCATTGGCGGAGGAATAAGTATGCCTCTAAAATATGACAGTCGAATAAACATGCGACTACGAGACCGTGCATACCAAGCAATCAGTGAGTCTGAAGAAGATGAAATGATAACACGGGAAGTATTAAGCTTAATGACAGAACAAAGACATAACAAAAGTGGCTTGGGGCAGACAAACCGGTATCTCCCCAATGTGCATAAACTTGCACTACTACTAAACCGAGATAACAGATTCGTTAAGCGACAATGCCCAAAAAACCACAAATCAGTATGGAGTTTGGTGAACGATGAAGATTGACGACCGGAATGTTTATATGCCCGCACGCTATACAGTAACTGTAGCGGGTATCAGCCGCCGGAAACATAAGAATAATAATATGGAAGTGAAACAATGAGTGAAAATACAGATAGAACCTTTAAGCAATATATCGAGGTATCAGTTACCTTCGACGAAACACAAGACCCGACCGCCGTTTGGCAAGGACTATGGGATGCAGGCATCTCTACAAAGTCACATGGGAACTCGGTGTACTCGACTAACCATTTCTCACAGGCTACTACCAGAGAAGTAGTGCAGATTACATGCGGTGTAAAGTCAATTTTGACTGACCATGACCAGATACTCACGCAAACCAAAGACTTGCTCAACGCATTGATTGGTGAGGATTATTGGGCCGAACATCTTGTTACTATTCCTGTCGAACCTACAACTTATAGTAGGTTTAACCCGAGTCAGTTCGGTTTCTCAGAGGAATTGATGGCAACATTCCCTAACGCTCACTACTGGTATTCCTTCAAGAAAGACGGCCACTGTGACGACATACGCTGGTCTCCAGTAAGTGACGAACCATACACTTACAAGTCAACCAACTGGGTTAATATACACGGATTTAACCTTACTGTTAATCGTGATGATGAAGATAACCTAATCACTAATCTTACTTTCAAATTGATGCTACGCACTTATAGTAGCACTTATCTTACAGAATCCGAAGAAGACACACAGGTTATCATTGATGCTCTTACCAAAGCCGTAAGAAGTGTAGCACCATGCACACTTGCTTTAGGTTGTCAAGGTCAAATCGAAGTGGAGAAAGTGGTATCATGCCAACGCTTCGCAGACGGTGAGTGAGATGGTAGAAGTTTATACCTACGACTGTGAGTGCTGCGAGTGCGGAAAGGTAATCTCTATCGAGGTTACCGGAGGCGCACTATGGGATGGCGACTTCGCTTGTTATGGTTGTGTGGAGTAAATGTCATACCAACCAGCCAATACAAGCAGCAAGACAAGGCGGGTTCTTGAACGACTCCGACTGTTCCATCAACGAATGCTTGCGGTGGAACGCACAAGGAGGGAAGAAGAATGAGGTTCTCTACTGCTACTTGTCAGAAAAGTCAATGCTCTAAGCTTGTTCGTTCCGGTTTCAGATTCTGCCCTTCATGTATCTCGGGCAAAGTTATTGAAGATATTACGGGGGAAGAGGAATGAGTCCACCCAAAACTCCATTTGCTATCAGGAAGATTGAATATCTAACGCTTGCTAACGAAGAACTCAAGTCCGTTATCAAGAAACTTCTACTTATTTATCCGGTAGAAACATGGCCCGACGATGACAAGCACAAGATTATTAAAGGTTCTCTAACCACACATTACTTGCTCACAGAACCCCAACCCGCCATGTCCGAGTATTTATGCTCGGATTGTCGGTGTGAAATATCAAAACACCAGAGCCGTGGTGCTAAACCTCGATGCTCGCCGTGTTATGTGTTATGGAAGAAAGAGCAAAGAAAGCAAGGTGGGAAGAAATAATGGTTAATAAATCTAAATCAGGTCAGCGTGCTGTGCGAATCAAGAAGCAAATCTACATTGTTCTCTACCACGCATCAACTCCCTTGTCATCAAGAAGCATTTATAGTCGTTTGCTTGACACACCGGCTAAGAAGTTTGTCAACTCGGCAAACCAGATTTCTCAATTGTTAAAGCGCATGTCTTGGGTTAAAGAAGATGTGGGAACAGGGTATGGTGTCGCAGATACCTATTCTTGTAAAATGTGGTCGCTCGCACAACCAGAAGAAGCAATGGAGTGGTTAGATGCCGAGCAGTGATACACTTCTTGTTATCGACTTAACCTACCCACTTGTTTCTATTTCCGATTATTCGGGATGGGACCTCCAGCGTAAGTTTACTCCGTGCCTTACTATCACTAACGAAGACAATACCAAGATTGTCTTCAACAATTACGAAACAGTGTGGCAACTTCTTGATGTCATTTGTTGGAAAAATCCATTGGGGAGAAACAATTTCAATCCTATCTTAAAGCATCGGGTAGAAGATTATGAAGAAACTTCGCTTGAAATCATTCGTGGTGTCTTTTCTGAAGCCGATGTCAAAAAAATTACTGTTCAAGGTCATGCAGCAAAGGATAATACTTTCCTTGTAGACCACATCTATACTCATTATGACGACCAACTTCAACCCTCTCTAATGTGGATTGCGGCAATTCTTGAGGAAAAAAACTCTGAAATGATTATGTTTGATAATTTTGAGTTTATATCAAGAAACAGTCAAAACGAAAATACGAGAACCATTCACACTTTACCTTCCGTTATCTCCTTGATAGAGTCAAAAAAATATTCTTTCTCGGAAAATACAAGTGCTACACGAACAGTACTTAGAGCAGTCGAAATGCCTAACGGAAAAGTAGGTATGTTCTCTAACATTGTAATGGAGGGGAAAAAGTATTCGGGCTTTGTTCCCCAAATCTTCTCTAAAGATGAAGTTAAAAAAATTATTAACTACATAGAAAAAGCCATAGACCTTACTTCTCTCGTTCTTAGGGAAAAAATGAAGGGTGCGCTTATTCCAGAGTGGAAGCAAAAAGTAACTGCTGGCTCAACAGTAGCCCATTACACTTACAATTATCGCTGTTTAGAGGCCGCTTTGACTGGCCGAGACAGATAACTGGTTTAATTGTTTTGATTTATTAGGGAGTTATAAAAAGAATAAATGCCACGCAGTGCATCGTTTTTCGTTATTCTTTATTGTTGCTTATAGGGGGGTAAAAATAAAATGTCGTTCCAATCACAGAATCAGTATTACTCTCTTATTCTCTCTGTATTACCTATGCCAATAATAAACAATCCCCCAAACACCTGCGCAGTCAGGCGTTTATTTCTTTTGTCGTCAGTCAAAAGAATCAAAAGAATTAGATTCATAGATATGTTTATAGGGCGTGACGGTCACAGTCAATATATGGGCAATAGTCATTCTGGACAACAGCGGTTTGTTACTGCTGCTTATAGATACATACAAGTCAATGGCCCTACCGACATTCATTCAATAGTAGAGTATTTGCGTTCTAATCACTCACCATCACGGTCAATTCATGTTCGCAAAGCATCTGGTTTATTGGGTCGGCATCCTATGTTTATTAGAGCAGGTTCATCAAAGCACTCATCGGGACTACATACTTACAATGTTGCAGTGTTTGACATCATGCACGAGCATATTATTGTAAACGAACTTGCTACAAAGATAGGTGCTGGCACATCATTACTATACTCATTTAAGAAATACCCAGCATTTATTCGTAACCAAGTAAATGCTATACTGGAGGAAGAAGAATGAAAGAAAACATATTTGATTTAATTGCCGACTACGCTGCTAAGAATTACTTTGTTGATGTTGCCGACAAAATACCCATCTTCATTTGTTCGGTAGGAGCACACCTATTCAATATCGTAAACAAAGGTTCAGTGTGCTTATGTAACGACGAGAAACACCATCAAACATGTGCTATGAACCACAACCTTCCACCAATCTACACCCCTATGTCCAGACTTGCAGATACCCGCTTGCATATTCTTATGCGTGGTGAGAAAGGGTCTGGTAAATCTATTCTAATTCAATTGTTCCTTGCAGAACACAACGGCCTACTATACAACCCAGACGGTATGAACGGCACGGGCTTCAAAACCATGATGGGTCCAAACTCAATCACTGAAGCAGGTATGTTTGGTTCAGTAGACGAAGATGGTAATATCACGGGCCGACCATTGGCCCAAGAGTTATGTTGTGGTTTTCTTGGCTTTGAGGAGTTTTCATCTGTTTCCGACGCTGGCAAGAAAGACCATAGTATAGACATGAAAAACCAATTACTAACTTCTACCGACAATGGCCGTGTTATGAAAGCACTCAAGTCTGGTTGGGTAAAATACACTACCCTTTACAGTCTATGGGCTGGCACACAGCCCGCTCGGTTTGAGTTAGAGTCTGGTCTGGACCGTAGATTCTTTATCATCGACATAGAGATGGGGCCACAAAAAGAATTACAATACAAACAGGCTCAACGCAAGCAAGCACAAATGACTACATCGGATAGGTTGATGTTGGCAGACAAAAACTTGGTTATCCGTAAGTGGTTTATGGATAGGCAAAACGAGGTCATGGACTTTCCTCCTACCGGCATTCTCTTTGACGACCGGATAGAAGAATGGTTAGAACAACCGGAGGTTCGTTCGTTCGAGTCAGATTTGTTCCGTCGCCTGTGTATTGGATATACTATGATGAATCAACACTATCAAGGTGGCACCTATCTCGATGTAAAAATGACACCGGAGTTAGGTATGTTACTCGAGGGTGCATTAACTCAACGGCGTAGTGTTATGGATTCAGACCTAATGCTTATCAAGGACACATTCTGGCAACAGGATATATCAAAGTCACAACTGCTAAAGGAAGTAGAGCGTATGATTACCAACGACTACCAAGCAGCAAAGAGGTGGATGGAATCTTCGCTTATGGGTCAATCGTGGTATTACGAGTATGTTCCAAAGCGTGAGGGTCGTGGTCGTAAAGGTATTGTATGCCGTATCGGTGCTTCGCCTACACCCGAAGCAACAGAAAAGATTGCTAAGAAAATTGTATGGGGCGGGCAGGAGATGGTTCAATGAGAACTGAGGCAGAAATCCTACAACACTTCCAAGAAACAGACGATGAGGTTGTTGAACGAACCTTAGCGTGGGTGTTAGAAGCAACGGACAATAACTGCCCTATGTGTTCTAACCCAGCACATCGAACATGGGAAGTTAAATTGATGACGGGACAAATGACTACTATGGCACTCGAGACATCAAACAATTGGCCTTCGGGGACAATCCAAGACCACATGGATAACCACCGACGATACGACCATGCTGAGGCTGCGGTGATGGAACAAGCACGCAACGATAGTATAAGCACTCTAAGTGTAGCCGAGGGTATTGCACAAAAGTTAATCATTTGGATTGAAGAACTCGAAGTCCGTAAAGACGACGAGGGCATCACATCGGAGTGGGTAGCAGACGCAGCACGCTTAACTAATCAAGCAAATCAATCACTACGGCTTATCGGACAATTAAAGAAAGAAATTGGAGTTGATAGCCAATTGTTGTTGGCTCAAAATAGAGTAGACAGCATCATGGGTGTATTGGTTCATGTGCTTGGAGACAAACCTGATTTGTTAGATATGGTAGAGCTTCAATTAGCGGCACTCAAAGAACCTACGCACATAATAGATGTAGATGAGTCGGAGTGGGTATAATGGAATGGTCTGGTAGAACAAGAAAACTAATTAACCGTCAGGTTACTAAGAAACAATTGTCATCGTTTTGGCACGCACTTGAGGAAGATGGTGTGTGGCTAAAGCCTACCAAGACAGGCTATACTTTCTATGCCGGTCAATACAAAATCTCAGTAAAGGCTATATCCGAAGCATGGTATGTATCGGAGAATGCAGTCCGTCGCCTTGCTATTTGGTTGTTAGAAGGTAATGGTGATTTTGAATGGGAATGATATTTCTTACTTCGGATGAACGCCCTTTCAAAGATGGTGATTACATCTTAATGACGGGTATGGAGTGTTTACCTACCGCACCAGACACTACCTATATAGTCTTCGATAATAAAGTAAAGGAGAAGGATATTGTCGAGTGGTTAGATATTGTTTCATTCCGTCTTGTTTTTGTAACAGATAAATTACCTAAATTAACTAAGGCTACAAAGGATTCAATAATCATCCATGAATCCTTACTTGTTCCTAAAGACTCATACAACAAAGCAATACAGGGTATGTTTAAGTTTGGCGACCGACAGTATGTTTATGGTCTACTAAGACAAACAAAAACACCCGTTCCGTTAGCGGTTGCATGGATGAAAGCCAATTGCCCAGAAAGGGTGCAGACATGGCGCAGAATGGCCGCAGTAATGTTCACCCTACCCGACACCTACTGCCACGCAATCATGGCGTTCTGCGTGCCTACAAAGGGCAGAAATCCTGACTGGCCAAAGGGCAATGGAAAGGGTGATTCATATGAACCTCCTATGTTTTGTAGGGAGACTGACCTTTACACACAGCGCATCATTGAATCTTCCGTTGATGTTCGCAATGAAATTAGGGAGACAACCGAACCAACCCAGCAAACTCTTATAACCAAAAGACTGGAGCCGTCTGTTAAGTGGTTGTAAGTGTTCACATGGGAAGTATATCTTATTCTTTTACTACTATTTGTTTTGGGGCTAATCTATAACTTTCTCGGAGTAGTGTTTGCTCGGAATGATGCTTTGGCGCAAGAAGAAGTAGATGCAGACATGGGTGCTGCGTTTTCTATGTCTATGTGGATGGGTCAAGATTAAAACCTTTCTCGTATGCTTATATTAACATGGCACGCAACACAGTGGTTAGAAGACTCATCGTGGAGACACTTTGGGAAAAAGGACCAATGACTAAAGGACAGATGTATTCTTACATAACTGGTAATTTTAATTTACTCCGTGAACCAAGCGAACATGCACTCTCATCTATTATGAATAAGAACTCACAGGTCGTTCCTGTTGGTAAAACACGGGCTGAAACGGAAACCGGAGATAAAGCACTACATACATTGTTTGACATTGACCGAGTATCAATCCGAAACCACTCGGAATTAGTGATGACTATGCCTATTACAATACTTAAAAAAAGTGAGAAGCGTAACATTGGTAGGTGTCCGATATGTGCTCGCAAGCGAATACTGACCGACATGGATATTTGTCTGATGTGTAAGCGTTCAGTGACCGAAGAAGAATAGCATTAGGCATGTTTATATGCTATGACGGATAACGGTTAAACATGGTAGAGGATGTAGCAGAATACATAGAGCCGAATGGTCGCCATGTATCATGGAAGGCGGCTATATCTGAAACTTGCAAAGGTATTGAAGATGGACTACTAAAACACCATAAAAAGTGGGGTTCCTCAATCTTTCGACCTGTTTCTATTATCTCAGCAGCATCTGCAGAAGATATGTTGCGAATGCGTATTGATGATAGAATCCGTAAGTTAAGCAAAGAAAATACCGAATTAGAAGAACGGGAGTTACTTGATGACCTAATAGGTTATCTTGTTAATTTGCGTGCATACATGCACACCCATAAGCCAGAAATATGGGGGTTGTTTGAATAATGTCTCGTGTAAAAGCATCACATGGCTCTAAAAGAGCAGATTGGGTAGGTCGTTGCACCAAGTGTTCTATGTGGAGAACCACTGAGCATACTATTATAAATCGCTTGACCGGTGCAAGGTTTTGTATGTTCGACGGACACCCTATTCACTTAAGATGTGTTACCTGTATGGGTGGCACAAATAGCAAAGCCGAGAACGATTGCTCGGATTGTGGTGGAACAGGAATGGGTCGCAAACCCCAGAAGTTTGCACAAGGATGAATTATTATGATACCAGAAGCAACACATATAGCAGCAGCTGCAAAACACGATGGAATGGTTATTCGGGAAACCGACTTATCAATGCGAATAGAAACCGGATGGGCGAGTGCAGGTAGATTTACCACCTATGCGGAAGAAGATGAACAACCCAGAATGGGCTTTTGGTTATGTCACGCTGTCGAGAAAGACAACGAGTGGGAAATGAATCTGGCTATTGTATCTAAACATTCACAGATATTTTCTGCACTTGAAGAAATACATATTGATGACGACCGAGTAAAGGACTCATTTACATATCTTATTCATGGAACGGTAGATGAAGAAACAATTGCGATTATGCTTCAAGAGGACCAGAAAGTAGAGGAAGAAGAAGAGGAGGAAGAATAATGGGCGTGCAAGGAGTCCAAGGGTATATTTGCGACAACTGTCCAGACCTTTCACTAAACGATTTACTATCCGAACTTCCAATGATGGATGCACTTGATTTGTTAATGGAATACTTCAAGAAAGCAGGACATTCCGCTATTATTGATGAGTTAGGTGAGTGGGTTTATGATGACCCACGACCAGATGCTATCGACCTTGTTTCCTCAATACACAAACAAATGGAGGAGAGGAATTGACTCATACAGATAAATATGGTAGAATATGGTCTGTGAAGCATGTTGATAGTTATTGCTTGGAAAACAACCAAGAAATCTGGTGTAGACACACTCCTAAAACAGCCTATATTGCTGAGACAATAGATGGGGTAAATTACCTTACTTGTTATGATTGTGGGAGGAAGTTTCAAACGATTCATCCCGTTCTCGCTGAAACAATTATTCGTGACAAAGATACGGAGATAAAGTATTGGAGGAATGTTAGTGACCGAATCTGATATTGAATTGTTAATAATGAGTCGAATTGCTCATGATGCTATTTCAATTATTGCAGACTCTATGCCTGAATTGGCAAAGATTCTTGGCGACCGATATGAAAGCATAATCGGGCACCGAGATAGACCATAGGTATCTTTATATGGTGTTACATGTAGGTGAAAATATGTCCGGAATAGAACGCAAAAGTGGGTGGGCTTGCCTAACCTGTGAAGAAATGCACGAAGACGATGATGATGCCTTTAATTGCTGTGGAGTAGAAGTAACTATATCATGGTCTGCTACTATGGCAGGAACAGTTACCGTCGACTGTCGAAGTAGACAGGAATGGGAAGAGGCTATGAACGCAGATGAAGATGTAGTCATGGTAGATGCAAACATAAATGGTATTGACGGTGAAGTAAATGTAGACGATTACTCGGTCTTCGTAGAAACCACTGAAACTGATGGCGAGGTGATTGATTGATGATGAAAGGCCAAAAGCGGATTAACCACCCTAAGTCAAACAAATGTATAGGGTGCAGCGAGCCTTTACAACTCAAACACAATGCAACACTTTTGCTCGATAACGGCTATCTATGCCAAGAATGTATTGACTACACACTCTCATGGGTTGGTGGCGGAATATGATAAAAAGACTTGTTCGATGGATGATGAGAAACAAAGGCTGGCCGAGTTGCCATCTGTGTGATGTTCCAACACTGAACCTACTCGGTGACAAATCAACTTGCTATGGCTGTGAACATGAAGTCATGGGTTATGACCTTGACCATGAAATGCGAATGGAGGCCAACCTATGACATACGATTTAGACTCACCTTTCCGCAATCAACTGCGTGCCGAATTAGAGAGTGATAAACCACTAATGCTTGTAAATGGCTCGCCTATGGCTGGTGCAATATGGAATCTAATTGTTTCTAAGCGTGACTTAACTCTATGGTGCAAATCGGGTATCAAGCCTACACGCTCATGGAAAGTTACTACCGCTAAGAAGTATTTTGGTATCAAAGGAACTGGATTAAATCTACTGAGCAATTTCATGTCACTATACTCAGATGTTTTAGGAGATGATGAATGATGGGTCAATTTTCATGGCTGTGCGCTTATTGCGAAGGGCAAATCCTTTCCGAGGGAGATGCGTGGGATTGTTTCAAATGTGAACAAGAGTTTCCAGGCAAAGAAACTGTTGTCGTAGCCACACCTGACGGGGATAACCTCGTCGAAGAAGATTATGAAGGATATGGAGTCTTTGGTGGTATTGATATTTATTCATGGTTGGCAAGGGTAAATGGTTATTCCGACTTACATATCGACAGCGAAGATGATTCCGATAGGAGCATAGGAATAGAAATACATTTTGACAAATCAATCAAACTTAAATATGAAATCAAGATTGTTCATGAGCGTTGCCATAGAAACATTCCATACAATTCTCTATCATCAAGTAGAGATGACCCCGACCAAGGTTGGCAATCAGACATGGTTGAAGAAGGTAATTTGACTCTATGTGAGGACTGTGCAAACTGGTGATATTATGAGTAAGAACATTTGGTGGGAAACACATAGACCAGCAACCCTCGAAGGGTTTGTTGGGCAGCCGTCTATTAAAGCCGAGTTTGAACTTGTGCTTTCCGGTGAGGCCCCAATGCAAAATTACATATTTTCTTCACGAGGACCAGGGACAGGTAAAACCACACTCGCCCAAATAATTGCCACGACTTTAGGTTATCAGATACACAAGTTTAACGCTTCATCTAAAAAGACACGGGGCATAGAGTTTATCGAAGAATACATCATTCCCCTTGCCCGTTCTGGTCTCAACGAGGTAATCATTTTCCTTGATGAGGCAGACCGAATTACAACACAAGCACAGGATGCGTTAAAGGGTGTTATCGAGGATTCAACTTGTTATTTTATTCTAACCTGTAATGACATTAACAAGGTATCACCTTGGTTACAATCACGCTGTCAAGTAAGAACCTTCGACCCTATACCACATGAAGCACTTGTTACCAGACTTGCTACCGTAGCCGCAGTAGAATCAAAAACATTTACTGATTCAGAATTAGTAGTGATTGCACGAGCACATGAGGGAGACCTTAGAAACGCATTAGGCGCACTACAAACACTTAATTCATTTAGTAGAGCCGCAGATAGGGATGCTTTCGTGCTTCGACTAACAACAGGCAACATTGACTCATCCCTTTTCCTACGCCAATGCTTCAAAGAACGGGACATTGATGCAGCCTACAAAACGCTTACCATTCAACCGACTGACCCGAGGATAATTGTCCGAACGGTATTCGAGTTTGCTATGGATAATCCATCAAATGTTGATGCTAAGGTCAAAGTCATAGACGCTTCGGTTCAGGCCGAGCGTGATTTACTATTGGGGGTTAATGAATACATTGCCCTGATGGAGTTTTGTCGAAGTTTATGTGCCTCCCGAGGTAGTGCATAGACACCTTTATAGGGTATAACGGACAACCAATAAATACAACGAATACGGAGTGATATAGCATGACAACCGAACTGGAAAATGTAGCCAAGCAAGTAGGAACGACCCAAGCCGCCATCGAGCGCAGGGTTTCGCTGATTCTTACAGAGAACAAACAAGCGTGGGATGCTACCGGATTCGATGAATCCGAGCAAAGCACTCGTGCCGTGCGAATTGCCGCCCGTCAGATGATTACGGAGAAGCGTAAGATTGCTTCATCCGGTTGCGTCGAATTGACTGGTTGCTTTGTCACCTCACCACCCTACAAAGATTGGGCTAAGATGGCATACAAGAAGATGAACACAACCCTTTCGTCACTTGACGACAATGGATTGGATGCTTTGGTTTCCGGTGGCTCAATTGTCATCTATGAAGCAGACGGCAGCGGTTTCAACCGTAAGGCCAATGGTTCGCTCATGTCAAAACTTCCATTTGAACAAGGCATGTCCGAGTCCTATGTTATGGGGCTTCCAAAGGGCACTGTCGAGCACGCAGACCTCAACATTCACTATTACATTGTGGCAGACAACAACATGCCCAAGTATCCTTCCGGTGATGACAATTACCGCTACGGTAGCCCTCGCCCAGAAAGTGAGCCAGAACGAACATGTTTGTTCCTCGGTTCATTGGATGGTGACGAAGCCCGTATCTATGAAATCAAGTTCTCGGGCGAAGAAGCAGTCCGACAGCAACCAACCTTCCTCCCAGGAACCATTCCGGTCAAAGGTGGCAAGGACAATGCAAAAACTGGCAACGGTCGTGCATGGACTCGCAAAGGTGTTTCGGTCTTTACCGAAGACCCTGAAGCAGCATCTGTTCTTCCTGGAGCCCCATTCGCACTCGACAACGGCAACCCATCAGGTTTCCTTGCCGACATGCTCGGTGAAGAAAAACTTCTTTCATCGTTCAACGACCTCCTACCCTACTACGACGCTCATCGTGATGATGCAGACTGGTGGGACCAATGGGTAGGAATACTCGGTGAAGTTTCTCACATTGACACACTCGACAACGGAGCATCAACAATCATCGTTGGTGACCTTGAAGATTTCACAGCACCATCAATCGAAGTGCGTGTTCCAGCAGACCAAAAGGCTCGCATCGACTTTTCAGTTGGTTCGCAGATTCTTGTGACCGGTGCTGTTTGGAAGACCAATGATGGTGAACCTCGCATGTCCGTCTATGGATGGTTCGTCACCGAGGGTATTGCACCAGCAGTCGAAGAAGTATCAGGTTGGGATGCTTGATGGCGTGGTCTGCACCAAAGTCCACAGCCCCCGAGGTTCCGAAGTATGGTCGGGACCACATGAGGGCTATGCTCGAACGCCAAAAGTCACGGAAGACTGAAACGCCTATCCGTATGGCTTTGGTTGGCAAGGAAAACACATGCAAAACTGGGCTTGCGCTCGACCTTGCCGATGTTTCATCCGGTAAGACAATTACCATCTTTGACTTTGACAATTCTGCTCGGGAAACAGTAGCACATACATATCCCAATGCGGAGAATATCAATGTGATTTCACTCTACGATGAAGGTGACGAATCAATCTTCAACGAAGACAACACTACAAATTGGGTAGCCTTGATTGACAAGGTAGGTTGGTTTGTCAATCTGGTTTCCGAGGACATTCAAGAAAACCCTGAAGCTCATGGTGCTTTCATCTTTGATGGTGGCTCTACTTTTATGAAGTGGTGTGAGTTTGCTATGACCGGTGTTCTACTCCGTCGTGGGACTATCAAGGATGAGGGCGATTCCTTCAACCAGAAAGAATGGCGAACTCGCAATCAATTGTTCCGTGATGTGATTAACCGAGTACATGCTATGTCACTCGACAAAATCTTCTTCACCTTCCATTTGAAAGACAACAAAACCTATGTTGATGTTGGTGGTGGCTCTAAGGGCCTCATGAAGATTGGTGAAAAGGTAGACTGGGTAGATGGCACACAGCGCATCGTTTCCCAACAAATCTTCCTTGCACGATACCGCAACAAAGGTGATGATTCTTCTGGAGTCAAAGGCGATACCAAACTTGGTAAAGATGAATGGGTTGTCCGTGCTACCGTTGAAGAAATCAAAGGTAAGGGCATGGAATTGGTCGGAACGACTCACGACATTCTTCAAATCAAAAACGGAAAGGTCAAGTGGAACGGACTACCAGACTTGAAGTGGTGATACTATGGGAATATATACCGGACATAACCCTTCATCACAGGATGATGTAGATGCAGAAGAAACTGTCTCTATGGCCCAATACGAGGCTATCGCAAACGAACTCGATGAGGTCTATGCTATTGTTGAAAAATCGAGTAAGCAAATCGTTGAAATGTGTAGCGCATTAGATGAGATTATGATTTCTGTCGCTGCTATCCTCGAACAAGGACCAGCGCATCTATTTACCCACTACCCATCAGGAGGTTACAAACATGAAAATTGATACACGACTATTGACAAGTATGCTTAAAAGAACACAACGAATCCAATGTGTTGCAGGGAAACCACAGGCGCAGGTTACTGCATGTGTCCTAACTGTTGTTGGTGACCTTGTATCTACTACCTCTATTGTCCGTGATGGGAAAACGAGTCTATCACGATTCAATGCACCCGTGGAAAACAGTCTTGGTGGTCAGACTATACTACCTGTTCCAGATATTGACCGTGTTCTCGGTGTGTTATCCGCACACTCGTCACCGGTAAAGATTGAGTTTAAGGATGACAGATTGATATTCAAATCAGGCAAAAAGACTACACGCTTGGTTTCATCATTGAACGGACTTGCATTCCCCCATTCTTCGGAAACGCTTACTGCGTGGGGTCAAAAGTCTCAGTCACTATCCGAATCTTTCCTCTTTGATGATAAAGAAGGATTTGTCGGCTACAAAATGCAAAGCAAAGAAGTAAGAACTCCTTGCTATTGTTGGACAGTCGATGCCAACGAGTTGTTTGAAGCGCTTCGGTGTGACAACATGAACGGGCAGAAGCTCAACCGATACACATTTGCTGTATCTGATGATACAATCCGAGTAGGTGTTGGTGAAGAAATGAAAGGGCTAACCTATACTACTTTTACTAACGAGTCTGGAGAAAAGGGTCAGTTTGAGTGGACCTTTGAAGGTGGATTGGAAAATGTTCTTTCTGGTTTATCTGGAAACATAACACTTAATTTCATTGACTTCCGTTCCGAGACACAGGGCATACGAATGGTAATTGACCTTGGTGAGCGTGGTTATGTTTATCAGGCTGGCGTTTTGGTATGAAAGTAAATGTCGGAATGAGTCACACTAACCTAACCCCTGTGGTTTGGTATGGTAAGTATTGGGCTAAGCGTGAAGACAAAGCGCACTTTACAGACTACACCGCCCCGAGCGGTTCTAAGGTCAGACAATTCTTACAAATGGCAAGTGAAACTCCAGGTCTACCGATGGTTGTTGGTTGCGCTTCATATTCTGCTATGCAGATTTATGTTGCATCTGCAGCCAAAGATGCAGGCGTTGAAGCACACATCTTCGTTCCCCGTCGTAAAGTAAGGACTGAATCGACTCTATATGCAGAAAGCATGGGTGCAATCATCCATGAGGTTTTTCCAGGCTACGCTAATGTCTACCGCAAACATGCTCGTGATTTTATTGAGTCAGTTGGTGGTGCGGTTCGTTGGGATTCAAAAAGAGCAATCCGTGATACCGTGCTTCAATGTATGAACATTCCTATGGAGTGCAAAAGAGTAATTGTTCCTACCGGCTCAGGTTTGACCGCTGCTGGTGTTATGGTCGGCCTTGCTATCCTCCAAAGAAGTGATGTAGAAGTAGTCGCAGTATGCGTCTCCGACATGGCTGACGAAGACAATATCCATCACAACTGCGATTTCATGTTACACGCCATGACCGCCCATTATACCGACCCGATTCTGGCCCCCAGAAAGCCCGTTCTGCGCATGATACGGGCCACGGGTGGGTATGGGTCGCACTACTTTGAAACCCTACCCGATGGGACACCTTTAGACCCCTATTATGCTGCTAAGGCTGTTCCGTATTTAGAGGACTTAGATACGCTTTGGGTGTCAGGTATGCGACCTTTGAGTGCATGTCCCGATTCATATAATGAATTGTTTATGGAGTCGTCTAAAGAATCATTGGCACGCAGTAGCCCGTTTAGTTAGAAATCCTTATTTATTCTTATACAAACCCCCCCCAGAACCCCAATGCGAATGTTTATATGGTATAGTAGGAATGTGATTATATGGCAAAGAACCCCGATGGACTACAATCAAGATTTATGGATAACCCCTTCTCTATCATCAACACAAGCACCGATAGGTGGCAGAATCGCAAGCGTGGTTGGAAAGCACTCGGTCTACAATCCGAAGTAGGTAGGGATGCACGAGCATTCAATATCAAAGAATGGATGGATGATACCGGAGATGTTCAAGTAGCAACCCAAAGTGATACTTCCATATTTGACCCAGCCCTATGTGAATTACTCTACACATGGTTTGCACCCAAGACTGGAATGGTGCTTGACCCATTCGCTGGAGGTTCAGTCCGTGGTATCGTTGCTGCCCAAATGGGCTTAGACTACTGGGGGCATGAGTTACGGGAAGAACAAGTGGTTGCTAATCGCAAACAATACGCCGATATAGGAGGAAAGGGTCAAGGAGGCTGCACATGGGTTCCAGGTGATTCCGCTAAAACACTTGAAAAATACCATGAACATAGAGAGTTTAACTTTATGCTCACATGCCCTCCCTATGGTGATTTGGAAGTCTATTCCGATGACCCCGCCGATATATCCAATATGTCTGCAGATAACTTTGATGAGGCATACGCCGACATTATGCAAAGGGCTCTAAAGCACATGGCTAAGAATACATTCGTTGCTATCGTCGTTGGTGATTACCGAGACAAATCTGGCTACCTATGTAATTTTGTTTCTAAGACTATCGCTGCGTGTGAGGTGTGGGGTTTCCGTCTATTCAATGAGATTATTCTACAAAATGTAGTCGGCACTTTAGCCCTTAGAGTATCCCGACAATTTGAAACAAACCGTAAGATAGGTAAGTTACATCAAAATGTTCTTATCTTTTACAACGGCAACCCTAAAACAATGAAGGCCGATGGTTGGCATTCTATGAATCTGGTTGAGAATCGCACATTGGCCGAATGGATGTAAGCAATTCTTTATAGGGGTTATCATATAAAGGTGAAGACATGGCAAAGATAACAGTGCTAAGCGAAGACGGAAAGGAAACCCTAATTGATTTACCTAAGGTGGTAGGTTTGGGCGAGACTATTGAACTGACAGTAGGTGACGAGGGTGGAGACCATGTGCAGGTGCGAGTAACTACCTCACTATTCTCCTCAAAGAAACTCTACCGTGATGAAGAATGGCTTCGCAACGCATATACCGTTGAGAACAAAACAATGGCCGAACTCGGTTCTTTGTTCGATGTTTCCCCTATGACAATCTGCACATGGCTTGAACGCTTTGGTATCGAGACCCGTTCTCGTGGTCGCCGGTCGTGAGTATCAACACCAACACCTTTATATGGTTTGGCCGGTAATTAGTTAATATGATAATTGAGCGTAAAGGCAACCGGAATGTCTTACTAAGATATAGGTCACCTGATGGCCGTAGACAAGAAAAGACGCTTAGTAACTATCATCCGTATGGGTTTTTGTTAGACTCCGATGCACAGCATATCCCTGCTTTGGCTAAAGAAGTAGGGTATACTGGTGTGTATGGTGAATCGCTTACTAAGGTTGTTATGGCCGACCCTCAAGATGTTGGTGAATTAAAGAACCGATTTAGTAAGACATGGGAATGCAATATACCGTGGACTAACCGCTGCTTATCTGAATACATCAAAGACAACCCCCGTATCGAGAATTACGAACACCGTATCTGGTATTTAGATATGGAGTGGACTACCGATAGTGAGAAAGTTACTATCATATCGGTCTTCGATTCATTCAAGAAAACAATGTGGACTTGGGCTGTTGCGCCGGAAAATGCAAAGAATGAAGTGCTCGGTCAGTTAAGATTTAAGAACCACCCCTACGGACTAAAGGTTAAGAACCTGTCTGTCAACATACAAATGTTTTCATCCGAGCGTGAAATGCTAAACAGTTTCATTAACCACATGGTCTTGTGCGACCCAGATATTATTACCGGCTGGAATGTAGTAAATGCAGATTGTCGAGTATTGATTGAACGATGTCAGGCAAATGGTATTGACCCTAAACGCATGTGTGGTGGCTCGTCAAGGTCTATCCGATATAACTATTCTGATTGGGCTCAGCCTATTGGTGGGCGTATGGTTATTGATTTAATGCTTGCGGTATCAAAGTTATGGCAAATTAAAAACGGAGCACTACCTAACAAGAAATTAGATACCGTAGCAAAACTTCTATTGGGTGATGAAAAACTTCCTTTGGCAGACGGACACGATACATACTATACCGACTTCCACACATACATTGACTACAATATACAAGATGTAGAATTGCTACCACGGCTTGATAAAATGCTAAACGCCATCAATCACCATCTTGCTATCCAACATATTGTTCAGTGTGACATTCAGACTACACCCTATGTCACTCGTTTGTTTACATGTCTGTCTATTAACGACCCAGACTTTACACACCGCATCCCCTCCAAAGCACAGTTTGACTTTGAAGCATATCAGGGTGCCGACATTATGGAACCATCTCCCGGAGTCTACGATGAAGGTATTGCCATCATGGATATTAAGGCTATGTATCACTCTAATGCTGCACTACATAACATTTCATGGGAGACACTTGACCCCGAAGGCGACGACTGCGGTAATGGTAGTCGCTTCCATAAGGATAGTAAAGGTCATTTAGTAAGGCAGATGGATAGGATGACGGAACTCCGTAACGAATACAAAGCATTGATGAAGTCTGCTACCGACGACGATGAACGAGCAATGTATGATTCTATGCAATATGCCACTAAATCACTTGTCGCATCTATGTATGGGGCAGCCGGTGATTCTAAGTATGGTCTATATCACCCAGATGTAGCAGCCGCTATCACCTTTACATCACGCCAGACTCTATTCCGTCTACGAGAGGAATGTGAAAAGCGTAACATGAAGGTTATCTACGGACACACCGATTCTGTCTTCGTTCTATGCCCAAGTCCTGAGCATGGCATGATGCACATTAACAACATAAACCAAGATATGCACCCCATTGAAACCGAGTTTGAAAAGTGGTGTTCGTCTATGCTTATCATGGCTAAGAATCGCTATGCTGGTATGACTGCGTGGACCGATGGTGAGCACCATGAACGCAAACTCTATGTTAAGGGTATTGAACTCAAGCAAAATAGACTACCGCCTATGATGAAAGAAGTTATGAGTTTTGTAATACATGGTTTGCTTGATGGTAAAGCGGAGTATGAAATGACAGGAACACTGGTAGGTATGTTGGACTCTATTATGAACCAAACAGTCGATGTAAAGAGTCTATGTATTAACGCCAGACTTCAACAAAACCTCGACCAATACAAAGTGTTAGGAGAATCACGAGCAGGCGCAGCATGGGCTAACCGTGTTCTTGGTAAGGGTTATCGGAAGGGTGATTCTTTCTTATCCATCATTGACAACAATGGCTCTTACATAGCATTCGATGACCCTAAAGAAATTGAAGGGATTGCAGAAATTGGTTATCGGCACATAGCCGAGCGGTTTATTATAGCAAAGGTTCAACCATATTATGAGTCCGTTGGTTACGATATGCAACCACTATTGAACGCTCTGAATGGTGTATCAGGTGTTAATTGGTTGTGAGAATAACAATAGGCATCTTTATATGGTATAGCGGGAATGGTATAATATGACCCAACCAGCCCAACCAAAAAGACCTAAGTTGACATACAACCCTAACGAGACAGACGATGGCGATATACACGCTCCTCAATTAAAGATGAGTAAATCTTCGTTCATGCAATACAACATGTGTCCCCGTAAGTTTTGGTGGTCGTATATCGGTCTTCCCGATGTTAAACCTCCTGCATCAGAAGCAATGCTTCGTGGTAGTGCCATCCACAAAAGTATGGAGCCACTTGTGTTCGGTCCTAATGATGCCCGACAAATCAAAGAAGCAAACGAGATTGCTGCCGATGAAAAGTGTGATGATTCAGGTTTCGAAGTAATGAAAGATTTGCTAAGCGAGTTAGAGGACACTATCGGCCCGTGGAAAGTATTGAGTGCCGAAGTCAAATTAACTGTGTATGACGAACGCAAAGACATTTGGCTTGTAGGTGCTATGGATGGTCTAATCCAGACCGAAGATGGTAATGTTATACTTGTTGAATTAAAATCCGGTAACTTCAATGATGGTAAATTGTCACGCACTCGCCGGGAGTTAGCCTTTTACACCTACTTAATAAATCTAATTGGTGACTACCCTATGCCTACTCACTTTTTGTATGTTGCGCCCGACGCAACAAATGAGAAGTTTTTGACTAAGATTATGGCACAGAAAAAGAAGATTGTCGGTGCTGGTTTAGCGCATGGTATGTTTATGCTTGAGGCTATATCCCTAAGGACTATCAATTCCTTTATGAAAGTGTATGATGCTACTGTTGATTCTATTAAAGAAGCAAACTTCCCTATTAAGTGGAATGACTACTTTTGCACTCAATACTGTGATTATGTCGTTCAGTGCGAACCAGAGATGATGGGGCTTTGTGAAGACCCGACCTCGACAGATTGATATACTTTCTCCGATGACCAGAATATATGCCCGAACCAGTAAATGTGTGTGCCCAGTGTGATTCTACAAACCTTGAACATGATACTATGGTTTTGGCTTTAGGACAAGAAGGAAACCCACCAAAGAAAATAAATGTAAAGAGATGTGTTGATTGTGGCTGTCAAACAAACGATGATGTTTCCCCGTGAGATTGGGCTCAAACGACGACCATGCACTACACAAGCCGACTTCAAAGAATATGTCCGGCGACTACTTGGTAAATCCTCGTGCTATACATCATTGTTTTCATTTACTACTAAACTTGTTGATAAACCGTGGAAGTTTGACTATACAAGTGCAATCATAGACAAAGCATGGTGGGATTTTGACTCGGGTGAGCGTGGTGATATAGATGCCGTCAAACAAGATGTCGCTAAACTCGTCACACGGCTTAGTGGAGATGTATCGGTTGTCGCTACCGGTAGAGGGTTTCATGTTTATCAATTCTTCAACCGTTCCGTCACTGGACACGGCTGGCGAGGACATCTAAATCGGTATCAACGGGCTATGGCTAAGGAATTACCTACCCTTGATGGCGTAGGTTTGCCTGAGAAACTTGTTCGTATTCCAAATACATTTAATCCTACAAGGGGTCGATGGGCTGTTTGTATTGACGCAGCGGCTTTTACTGCCGACCCTCATAATTTTCCCATCCCAAACACACCTACTAACGGTTCGTTTTCTATTTGCCCGTTTCTGGGTGTCAGAACAACCGCAGAACGCTTTGATTTAGTGCGCTGGGTGCATGACAACCCTGAACCATCCAAAGGCACAGAAACACACCAGAACGGCAAACTTGTTATGGTGTTGGATAATTCAAAAGGTGTTGGAGATATTCCTATACCGCCGTGCATTGCCTCGGCTACGGAACGGGAGAACCCAAATCATTATTCACGCATAGCCCTCGTTCAACACCTATCCGAAGAAATGCGATGGTTTGCAGACCCATCGACATTATCTCCGGAGCAATGGGCAGACATAGAAAATGCTATCATGGCCTATATTGTCACTCTACATTGGCGTGACTTCAGCCGTAGCAAAAGTATGTTAGGTATTAGAAGTAATATGAAATACAAACAATCGCCTACCTGTAAAGCACTTGAGTCACGGGGTATGTGTGGTGGAAAGTGTTGGAGATATGACGGAACATTCTAACTGATAACTTTATACATGCTATCTTACATTAAACTGAACATGGGAATCGCTTCGAAGGATGGTGAAATAGAACACAGCCTAATCTGGGAATGTCTGGATTGTGGCTGTCAGTGGGCAGACACGCAAATCTCTTTATGTTTAGATTGTAATTCTAATCTGGTTGAGCTTCTGTGTGATACTAAAGACCAATTCTATTTACTAAGGCATGAAGATGCAACAGTATAAAAACAGTCTCGCAGATTGTATTTGGTATGCTCTTTGTCGATGACCGAGAAAATCCAAAGGTCTCTAACCAAGTTTTAATGGCTCTCGGTGACAATAAATTAAACCCATCGGGTCAAGCAAGACTCGAACGGCTGCCCGTTGGTGATTATACTATTCCAGATATGGGATGGGGTATGGAGGCAAAGGAAATCAATGACTTATACAATTCTATTATGGGTAATGGTCGGTCAAGAACTGTCAATGCCCAGCTTGTTGATTTAGCAGATAACTTTGATGTTGCTTTTCTTGTTGTTTATGGCACTCAACTTAAACCTTTTGTTCGTGGTCGCAAGCCAAGTCGCCAGGAAACCTCTATGCAAATAGCAAGAATGGATGCTACTATCAAGAAGTTTAAGGAAACGCTTCATATTCGTCACCCCAAGATTAAGTTTATGCAAGTCGATAGTATGAAAGACTTCGTAGAGTGGGTCAAGACAAATTATACTCAGATGATTATTCAAGGCAAGCGTAACCAAAACCCCTTCTTAAGTGGTGGAGTCATGGAGGAAACCGACCCTCGAGTGCGTATGCTGTGTGGGGTGCAGGGGATTACCCCGAAAATTGCACGAGACCTTTTGATGCAGCATGGGTCATTAACAAACATACTCGATAAAAAGGTAACACAAAAACAACTTATGAAAACAAAGGGTGTGACACGACAACGGGCTCGATTGTTAAAAGCAGCATCTAATTTATGGGTTGAGGATTGATGACGCATAGGGATTGGGATGAAGAACCCGAGCCACTAAATACAATTGTAACACTTGTATTAACTATTCTTGTTTTGATTGGTTTACAATACTTGTAATCAATTCTTTCTTAGACCACCGTTCTTTAGTCCAAGGAATCGGTATGAGTCTGAACGACCGGATAGTGCCGAACGAACAAACTTAATGTTCATGTCGTGTAAAACAACCGCAGAATATCTTGCGCTGTCAAGGGCACTATTTGCTTGTCTTTCGATAGTGACTTTAACCGTATTACCAGGAACTTCGGCACCCGTAAGCTCACCGGCTATCAATGTAGTAATATCATTAGATGAAGAATTGTTTACATAGGTAGTCACGCTAATGCTTTGTTCTGTTTCAACACACAACAAGGTAACTTTAATTGCCGCATTTGTATTTGTTTCCCCACCGAGACTTGTCATTCCCTCGACAACCACACGCTTTCCTAATACATCGGAAGGCACTGTAACACTTAGTGAGTGTTGGTGAACTGCACTTGTTGGTGATGCTTCAAGTGTTGAAACCCCAGGCAATACTGCACCCTCACGGCTAAACACAGCACCTTTCTTTTTATCCCATACAGCACTAATGCCTTCAAGACCCCGTGTTGACTGTGGTGGAGCACCGGTATTTTTTGAACCAAGAATACTAAAGTCACCATCTTGTAATCCAAATTGCGAGTGCATATCCATTTTACCTGTAATGCGATTCATTAAGTTAGCGGTAGTGTTGTTTACACCTATTGCTTGGCTCGAAAATGTTTGTCCGGTAATAATGTCTGCACCTGCATTAACACCAACACCTGCGAAGTTTCTAAGCATAGCATCGGGTCTATTTGTTCCAGGATTATAAGTGCCACCCACCGGTCCTTGTTGTGGTCCGACACCGTGACTGTGACCTCCGCTACCTCCGTTTGGGCGTGAACCGGGAGGTGGTGGTGTTCCGTCTCCGTTTGTATCAGTATTTCTTCCCTTTTCTACTTCGGGTAAAAGATATGTTGCTAAGCCACCTAATGCTTTTGATTCGTCTTTTTCTAATGTTAATGATACTTTGTCTGTTGATTGGTCTCTAACAACCCACTTAACATTTCTAATAGAAAATGCAGTAGGGCTTGTTATTCCCAAATTAGCATCGGTGTAAGTTATCTTAGTAGATGGGTAGAAGTTTATGTCATCTACTACACTAATTCGAGGTGCGTGGTAAATAGGTGCGTTTTGAGCGGTGGGAACGGCGATATGTGTTCTCATTCCCAATGGGAAAGCACTTCCTACTCGCAGTTGGCTTCCACCATTTGTAGTGTTGAATCCACCAGGTATTTCTGTGTTGTTAGCAAACTTGTATGTTCCGTCGTAAGACGCACCGTTTCTTTGTCTTAACAATGCACGCAAATACTCAGTGTTAATAGAAACAACAATTCGTTCATTGCCTGTTGCCCCGTTACCACTTGTCCAGTAGGTTGAGGGGATAGCAATTTCATGGAAACCACTATGCTTAAATTGTAGAAAGGTTTTGCTATAATACTCGTCGGTAATAACTACGCCATCACCATTTACAGTATAACTTGTTTTTGGGTCTAATATACCTAAAATAAACTGTACTTCATCTTCGGTTGTGCTTTCAGTGTATGAATCTGCTAAGCCTATTACTACACGCAATTGTTGTTTTTTAGCCGAGTTAGAAACATACGGCATTCCTTTAGGAAGATGAACGATTTGTATTGCTTCACTTAATGAATTAGTCCCTACCCAACCGTATGCAAACTTTGGAGTTGCATTGGCTTCAGTCCCAGGCCACGAGGAAGCGTCACCCGAAGAATACAAAAACAATCTATCGGAACCTTGATTCCCATACGGCCCAACATGACCTTGATACAGATTTGTAATACCAGCACCAGTACTGGTAACATTGCCATCAAGTGCATTTTGCATACCAGATGTGTGTGAGCCATTAAACCATGAGGTCCATGTAAGGGCTGTTCCAGCTGCATACTTCAAAGCATTTACGGTTCTATATGCTGGGTCAAGAATATAGCCATGTCGAGCATTGAAAAGCATTTGGTTTGTATCGTTAGCAGGTTGAGTTACTTCGCAATCAATACTAAATGGTGAAACCTTTGACTTCTCGTAGGTAGCACGAGCAATATCTTGTGCCTCTTTGTTTGATTTTACTGAAGGTAAATCAATCATTTTCCATCGTGTTTCAGTGCCTACTGTTCCTTGTGGGTAATCAACAAAAGATGCGCCAGAATTGTAATATACACGCACATTTGTTACCGTTGCGGTAGGACTACCAGTAACATTTGATAGTCGCAAATTAGCCGTTGTAAAAGCATATCCTGACGAATATGCTGGGCGTATGTCCAGCATCCCATCACGACCTGTGCAATATGTAAAAATTGTAGATGTATTGTTAGCACCAAGACGGGTAGACTTGGTAGATTCTTTGATGATAGACAAAACCGTTTTTCCTCGGGCATCAAGAACACCGCCGTAGTTATCCCAATCTTGGGTTGCCCCAGAAGCACCACTGTATAATTTGACACTTCCGCTTACTGCCGCTTGGGTGTTTGTCATTTGATGAGTAATAGGCATGTTTGCTATACCGAATGAGGTAGGCATTGTAAATTGACTTAGGAATGTATCGGAAGATGCTAACACACTTATTGCTCGTATTTTATCACTAAGGGAGTGTGTTGACGAGCTTTTTGATTCAATAAATCCTTTCATTGCCATTTGGAATCTCAATGAAAAGGGAGCTGCAATACCTGAATAAAATACAATTTTATCATATCCATCACTAATAGAGTTAATGGTAGAGTTAAATCGAATGGCCCACTGCGAACCTTTGGTGAGATTTGTTTGTCCGACAAGCTTAAAATCGGCAACCAATTTATTCTCTATATCTTGTGTAGTCAATACAGACTCATCAAGGTCATAAAATGACAAACCACTTAGGGTATTTGTTCCAGTATTGTTTCCTTGCCAGATAAAGAAAATTAAGTTTCTTTCTTGTGTGGAGCCGGATGTGGCTGGTCTTTCGAGTTCAATCATACCAAAACCATTTGAAGGGAACTCCGAAGTATCCTCCAATGTGGCTGTTGTTTGGCCGACAACAATGTTTGAGTAAGGGGATGAACCGGAGTTTGCCGCAAGGTTCGAGCCGGTGCTAAAGAAATGATACCAGTTTGGGTGGTCGGAAATAACAGTTCCGGTAGTCTTAGGTGATGCTACAACTTCCTGCCAATAATCATCAATCAATGCTGGGTGCCCTTCGGTTTCAGTAACTAAGTTACCAAGTGTTTTTCGGCCACCGCTTAATTGTCCAGACTTTCCACCGTTTGCTTCAGTGTTTAGGTTAAAAAACTTCGAAAAATCCAAAATCAAAAATGAACCGGCTTTGTCTTCCCAGTTTTTGAATTGACTAAATCCAGACGAATCAGAGCCTAATGACGACCAAGAATTACCTGAAAATGGCTCTTTCTCCGAATCACACTCCCAAACATCACAATCAACGCCCATGTTAAGCGTAACAAACTGTATTGCATCACCGTCAATATCAACTTGGTCTGTGTATGAAACAGACAATTCGTAATTGTCTGGTGTAGGGTATATTAAGCCAAAATTATTTTTTCTTGTTCCGCCGTCAGCATCTGCACTACCGTTGTTTCTCATATCCGACCAAAGAACCCAAATGTGTTTATAATCAGTAGATACATCTCGAATGTGTATGGTTGCACCAATGGGATGATTCCCACTAATAAACTTACAACCTTGTAATAGTATTCGACCACCGGTATTTGATACACTCGAAAAGCAAAACGAATCGGTTGAGCCATCGACATTCACAAGTTCTGCTACACCACTTGCTGTTGCAGCTGCGTAAATCGCATCCCGCTCGGCGGTGGTCGAATATGTTATGTTTGTTAAAACACTTGTTGATGTGTTACTTATTGCGGTAGTGTGTGTTACTGAGGTGTATAGTGGTATTTCCTTAACCTTTCCAAACATCTTCTTAAACCAAAGTGACTTAGGTAGGTCACGCATCCATACCGAATGGTTGGCTCTATTTTCAACATAAGTGTATGGTGTGCTACTATTGAATACAGAATCTGTTCCACCACTTGCTGCGTAGTCGTGTGCTGTGTGCAAATCCAAATAAGCGTTTCTGAAAAAGACCTTCCATGCCCCATCGACAAGCGTTAAATCACCACGCTGAGCACCAGTTGCCACACTACCAAAATTGGTAGTATTCCAAACAATATCTGTGTAGATAATATAAGTTGTTCCATCGGTGTCATAACCTCCGTGAATAATCTTGTATGCGTAATTGTCAATGTTTGCAGTTAGCCCGTTTGTTTTTGCGGTAATAAAAGCAACATTAGCATAACCAAGTCCGTGTGGGATTTCAGTAAAGGAAGCTGCGTCTAACTTAAATGCGGCTAAAACAGATGTGCCGTCAGTCCATCGAAATGCCTTTGATGTAGTAGCATCGTGAGAAGGGGGTGTTTGGCTGGTGACAACCATATTACCAATACCGTTAATACCGACCGCAGCAACCGCTTTATTTGTTGCGTCAGTGCTTTTGCTTCCGGTAATGTTAATTTTATCTGATGTTTGTAGGTTAGGGGATGTAATATAATATACAGCCAAGTTTGTACTTAACTCGAAGGTTCCATTACCGTCAAAGTCACCTTTAGGAGATGCTACAACCCGACAAGGTATAGATACCCATTGTCGTTCTGGGTAATTTGGTCCTCGTGGGTCTTCGTTGTTATACATTTGTATTGGGTGAGCCGAATACAAACATGTTCTTTGGTCTTTTTGTTCACGGTATGAAAGGGATGAAGTTGAGTCAAACTCAAAACCTATGTTGTCGTCACGAACCTTTAGATTGACTGCGCCGAAGTATAATGAATCATCAAGTCCTTCACTGGCATATCTTCTACCAACGGATTTATCTGTATCAGATGTAAAAGATTCTTGTCCGTTAGTCCAAGCTGGTATTGCACGGTCAAGCAATTTTGCCGGTGAACTCATTCTAATTTGGATTTGGCGTGTTTGATTTGTTGTTTGTTGCTTTACAGTTACTTCATCTATAACGCCGTGCATAATTGGTCGATAATCTCCATTTCTAAATAAAATGAATCCGTATTCTGCATTAGCAGAACCGGTAATGAGTGGGTAAATGTTTAGGTTGTTTTCATCGTCATAAATAACGCATTCCATTGATGAAGTTGTGTTTGAAGACATACTACTACTAAAAGAATTAAGTGTTGGTGCTGCACCAACATGCCCAGTTGCGATAGCAGGAATACCTACACCTGCGCCTTCGGTTTCCCCTATGTGGTCTGTAATGTTTCTTCCGAATGATACACGGTCAATACAAATAAGTTGTTGCCATGATTGGGTGTTACTCCCCCATTCACCATTGGAATAATCAGTAGGAACTCCGGAAAGAACCCAACCGTAAAAGTCAGATGGAGTCCAATTGCCGCCCCCAGGCTTACTACCAAATGCAGTTGCTACACCTACCTTTGAGCTATCTTTGAATAATTGGAATGATTGATTTTCAAAGTCACACTCAATATCAATATCGACCCACATATTAGGCCCATAACTTTCAATATGCTCATCATCTAACGCAGGGTCATCAGGCTCTGGGGCAAGGGTAGTATACTCAGCACTAACACCTTGATGTCTTGCACGAGTCATAAAACCAAGAAGGTCAGTATATTTTTGTTGGATTGTGATAGCGGGTGTGCTTGCGTTACTATTATTTGATGTAAGTTTAGCACCAGTTGGTAAAAATGTTGTAAGTGATTCAACAAATCCAACTTCTAATTTCATTTGCGGTTCTTTAGCAGCATGTGTAGCGGCAGAACCACTATAACTTGCACCACCAACAAAGGCTTGTCGGGTCAATCTAATGTGGAATCGGTCTTTCGTTCCCACAGCATTTAATGTTCCCTCGTATTGCATTAGTGGTTTAGTCCCAAGGCTCGAAAATGTATTTGAGCCATTACGCCACCATTTAGTATCAAGAACCATAAACGGCTTACCGCCTAAAGATTGGATAGCCGTTCCCATACCAAGCCTATGTTGTAGGTGGTCGGTATCGTCATTCATAGATTGCCACTCTAAAATACCAGCCATATAAGCATGTCGTCGTATTCCTTGTGTGGCTGACGCAGATATGTGTGAGCCAGCGTCTGCGTGTTTGTCCCCACTGGTTGTTGCGTTGTATTGTTTTAATGACTTTCTGCCCTCGGAGCCGTCATTGTCACAGATATACCAATACTTTGCCCCTGTGCGACGGGGATTGTTTACCCACATATACCCTGGAGTAGTTACGCCAGCGCCCGTTAGACCGGTGTTAGCACGGTTCTGATGAAAGAATGATTGTGGTCTACGGGTTGTTGCCTTTCCTTCCCACTTTTTTCCTTTGTTTAATCTAATTGTATCGAATGTAATATACTCGTGAATACCGTCATTTCTTAGAGTTCCGGTAATTGCTCTATCACCAGACCAAGTATAGACTGGGAATGAGCCGGTTAGGCTGCTGGAACCTGCATTAGTTAGCGTTGCGTCTTGTCTTTCGATAACGCAAAATCGGTAGTATGGGTTTAGGGGTGCTTCGCCATTACATGTGTTTCCGTGGTGTGAAAGTGTGTGGTCGTCAGTTATGGTAGCGGGGTCGTTTTTGTCATCGACAATACATTGACTACCGATGAAGTCATCATAGTAACCAGCAAACCACGCTATGTATTTTTTATCTTGAAGTAATCTAACCATCTAATCTCACCTATACTTTTATTGGAACGCCTTGCTCTTGCAAGGTTCTCAATACTCCATTACTCACCTTATCTATTGCCTCATCAATAGTTAATCCAAAGAAGTTATTTGTCATCAATAACTCCACATTCTGATATAGATTCTCTACACCAGTATTAACTACTTGCTTCATCATGTCTCCGCTCATGTATTGGGAGTTGCCACCAAAGAACAATTCTTCTCGTGCGTTAGCGAATGACCGCATTTTTATTTCTGCTTCAGAAAAGCCACCACTCATTGAATCAGAACCACTATTTATATCGTCTACTACAAAACCAAAGTTTTTCGCTGCGTAAATATACGAATCTCCTATATTTGTAAAGTAGGCAGCGGCATCAGCATCAAGGTCTCGCATAGTAATAAGTCCAGCATCTAACGCTGCAGCAGCTTGTTGTATTGTATGAATGGCTATTCTACCCTCACGGTATCGCCCAGTTCCTTCCATTCTGTAGTTTTCCCTTGAACCTACACCTTTTAGAATCTCCACTTGTCCTTGGTATTCGCCAAAGTCGCCACCGTTCGGTCCTTTCATAAGGTGGGATATGTCGGCTTCAGGAATTGCTCCATCGGCCATCATTTTAATTACTTCCGCTGCCCTTGCTGTCCCAAAAGTATGAGCGAGTCTGTCGCCCGCTGCTAAATCTACTGACTGACTAACAACATTTTCAAAATCCTTTATAATGTTAATTCTGTCTTGATACATCTTAAACATAGGGTCGTCTTTAGCAAAAACAGATTGTAATTCTTGTAATTCCAGTATTTTAATAGTAGCAGTTTCAGTAGCACCAGTGAGCTCATCGTAACTTGCTGTTGTTAAATCGAATGTTTTTCCGAGTTGGGATTGTATATCAAAGGGGACAGTGTATTCTGCTGCATCTTCTGCGCTCAATGCGGTTAATAAACTGAGGGTAGTATCTAATTCCGTATTAAGTTCTGAAAACCCTTCTGCTCCTTTATTAGCGTTGGCTAATAACTTTGAAAGTCCATACGCTGCAGCAGAAATCACTATTGAAAGTGCGGCTAAAGGGGCTACTGCTGCCATAAATGCTTTCATTGAAACCCATGCTGAGGTTGCCGCTACTGAAAGTGCCTCCATAGAGAATGTTAGGCTAAGGGTAGATGTAGTGGCTCCCACCCCCGCTGTGCTGGTTGCTAACATTTGCTGTGTCATAGCAGCCATTTGAACCATAGCGGGAATCATACTCATAGTCATTAGTATAAGTTGAACACGCATAGATTCATCGGGGTCAAGACCAAGCACATTAGTTAAAACACCAACACCCATAGCAGCCATACCTGCGGCCATACTTAATTTACTCATTGACATAGACATTCTATCAACAGCCTGTTCGGATTGATTCATCCCATGTATTTGCGCTCTTTCTGCAATTGCTAATTGAAGTTTGTTTTCTAAATCTACCTTATCGGCAACAGCCAAATGCTCTTTAGCCGACATAAGCTCTTTGGCTTGTAATATCTCCATATCAGTAAGCATAACAATTTCGCCTCTTTGAATACCAAGTTGTTGCATTATCATTATTGTTTCTTCATCTAAAGCGTTTAATCTTGCCGTTGCCATAGCCTCGGTTTGTTTAATGATAACTGCTTGGTTGTGTTCTGCAAGCAACGCTTCTTCCATACCTATTTGTTCAGCGATTCCCGTGACTGCATTTTTTTGTAGCATAATTTCTTCTTGCAAGTCTGCCATCTGTAGGTCATGGGCAACTGCTATTTTTGAATTAAGGGTGTCTAATAAAGTAATTCTATCGAGTATGGCTTGTCTTCTTGCAACAACACCTCTGCTACCAGCCACTAAATTATTAAACTCGGTTTGTGCTTGCTGCATTTGTAAATCAGCAAGCATATTTTGCGTTTGTATTTCTATATTTAACAAGGCTCCTTTCTTTTCCATTACTCGGAGCTCAATAGATTCAGTGTTCAATGCTACCCTTCTTGCCAAAACTGACGCACTTATTATTTGGAACTCCTTTTCGGTAAGCATTACCTTTTGCGCAGCAACCGCTCTTGAGGCGTTCAAAATGTATTCTTCGTGACCTCCCCGCATCTGGACTAATTCTATAAGTTTCATTTCTGCTGTTTGTTGTTCTTGCTTTGTAGTCTTTTGTTGTTGGAAAATTGTTAGTAGTCGTTGCTCGTTGTCTATAACAAACTTTCGTTGTTGAGCAATCATCATTTGTATATTTTCTTGTTCCCTTAATTCTTCAGTCATCATTAACTGAACAATGTTTGCGTTAATGGCTATTTTAGCAAAATCCCTTTGATTGTTTAGGGTGATACCACTAAACAGCCCCTGTTGTCTGTAAAGGTCCGTTCTGATGATTTCTTCACCGTTAATAGCCCTAAGAACAGTTTGGTGTGTTAGCATAGCGATATTCACCGATTTCATGTTCATGTAGGTGTTTATCACACCTCCGGCAATTTGGCCGAAGGTTTGCATTTGTAAAATAAATGTTGCCATACCAGTAAAGACTTTGGATTCACCAAAAGATGCAAGACCTTTGTTAAATCTGGCTTGTATATTTACTGCGTCTGTCATAGCGGGGAGAAGTGCTTGCCCTAACTGTGATTGGTAGTGGTCTAATTCTGCAGTTGCATCTTTGTATTTTGTTGAGTTATCTTCAATAACACGGTTTAATTCTTCAGTTGCAGTTGATTGGTCGTTAACAGCTGCCGATGCTAATTCAGTTACACGGGCGGAGTTATCAATCAATTTAATAAATCTTACATAATGGTCGTTACCTGCAACAGTTTGAACAATGTTTTGTTGTTGCTCCGCTGTCAATTCGGGGAACTTTTTGGATAAATCAGATACAATGTCGGAAAGAGGGCGCATTTCACCGGCAGCGTTTTTTGTTTCAATACCTTGTTCTTTTAACAAGTCGTTGTTGTTTTGTATGTTTGAACCTAAACGAGCATAAATCATACGCAAAGCCCGACCAGCCTTACCCATTTCTTCACCGGACTCAATTAGAACGGCAGACATAGCGGCCATGTTCGATATTGATTCACCTGTTCTATCTGCTTGTGAAGCAAATTGATTCATAACGAATGTTATTTGTTTCATTGACGCAGCCGAACGATTTTCAATTGTGTTTAATTGGTCGAGAACCTCGATAGTATTTGCATACACTGTATTTTGTTGAGCCGTAGCATCAAGATGCTTAAATTGCGCTTCAGTTAAATCACCATACATAAAACTGGTTTGCTGTTGCAAGTTAATCATTTTTGTCATAGCATCGGCAGTTCCCATACCAGAAATCAAAGCAAATGTTTGACCGAGTTCTGTTGCAGTTGCTACTGCTGCCTCACCGATAAGTGCAGTCAATTGGGCCATCTTAGCACCTGCGGCTAAGGATTGTTCGGCGGTAAAACCAAAGGCAAAACCAGTTTCTATAATTTCATCTGCGAGTTCTTTATTGACTCCAGCAAACTTTTCAAACTCAATAGTGGCTTCGGAAAGAGCGAGAGCCATAGGAGTTACTTTTGAAGTTATTGCTGCTACTGTTTCACCAATACCGGCAAATGACTGGATTACTGCATCCATTGAATCAAGAACGATAGATTCAACAACGGCCATTTGAGCCCTTGAATCGGTAATTAAACGGGCTGCATTGAATGTTCCCACAATGTCGAAAAAGACTCGGGGGCCACCAACCTTTGCCATTCATTCACCCCCCTTATGCTTTTGTAAGACCACCAAGCAGATTTAGTGCTTCGTCATCGGATATTTGAGCTTGTTGTGATGATTTACGAGCAGCCTTTCTACGAGCCATCATACCTTTGATACCGCCGCCGCCACCAGACTTTTTATCTGGGTTAGAGGCTTTGGCGATTTGTTCAGAAACCTCTACTGCTATCTGCATATCCAGTTCCATTCTATGTTGACCTCCTATACCGTGATACTTCTCGTATAGGTCTGAGGGGACTATTCCCTTGAATGCGCTCACGAGAAGTGGAGCTATTCTTGGGAAGACCCCAAAGGGATAGCACCCTCTGGGTCATCTCCTCGGACAAATAGGAGAATGCGTCGCATTTCGTCTGATGTAAGACTGTTTAGGTCAAAATCTTCTTCAATGATACATGGAGGAATCCATGCTTCCATTTGGTGTTGTAGTGATGCACCAAGTTCTTCAATAATTTCAAGGAATGATTCGTTTTGCACTTCATCCCATTCTTCGGGAGAGCCAAACTCTTTACACCGACGAACTGCTTTCGCCTGTGCGCTTTCAATTCCAATCTTTTCAAGTCCAGATGCTTGACGCACCCAAACCTTCGATTCATCGTCTAATTCAATTTGTTTTTTTAGTACTGGCACTTTTCTTCACACTCTTCTTTTCTTTACTTTGCTTCTTTACTGGGGGGATAACATCGTAGTCCCCGTCTTTATTTAATCGGTAGACTGTGCCATCGGCTTCAGTCCATCCGTTTTTTGAATCAGTCAAGGTTAATCACCTCAAACCGTTTCAAGATAAGTAATATGCACTTTACAATGACCGGCTGTAATAGCGGCGGTTGCGATAGTAAGCAAAACGCTGTGTGCTCCGGATGTTCCATTGATTGCGCCACCCATAGTAGCAGAATGTTCCCATCCAACTGATGCGATAGCAATAGCAGCGTTGTCAAAAGCAGTAGCGGCCATAATACCGGCGGCTGTTCCTGTATATCCGAGAGCGATTGTTGCGCTTCCATCGGAAGTAAATGCTTCTGTTGATTCAATCAAAAACTCTTTGATAAGAACACCGGCAGGTAGAGTCTGTGCTCCACCGCCAACAGCAGTCATAGTTTTAGCACCGGCTCCTTTTGAAACACCGTTATACTCAAAAGTTAGAGTCTTTGCGATTGAAGCATCAGTTAGAGCGGAAGTAATTGCATCGTTAGCAATTTTGGTGGTAGTCACAGCGTCTGCTGTGATATGTTCGGCTCTAATAATTCCGTTTAGGTATCGGTTAAATGTTGGCATATTGAATCCCCTATGTATGTCCTTACTTGCCCTGGAGTATATGAATGCTTTGCTATCACTGGTCTTCCCATATAATATACGCCGTGACTAAGTTTGATGTTCGATTACGGACCATTTTTATGTCAATAATTGTATCACCGTTTGCGAATGTAGAACCTCGCAAAGCAGTTTGAATAGCAGCATCAATTGTTCCTAAATTACCAACCACTTCAGTTACTGTGAGTTTAGCCTTGTTAGAAATGTCGTGAGCCATTTAATCGCCTCAGATAGCAGACTCGCCGTTGATAAAGTCGCATGTTGCCATAGCCTTCTTTGTATCATCGTAAAGAGCGGTGAATGATAGACTCATGGTTTGGGTGTCACGACCAGATGTAGTGCTTTGGGGTGCTTCCCATTGGACTTTGTAGAGTTTGACTGTAATATTGTGGCCCGATGTTGCTGTAAAAACAAGTGTAATTGCTGGTGCGCTGCTTCCAGGTTGGAAAACGCTTCCTGCCCCACCACCAATGATAGTGCCAAAGATAGGCTCGTTTAGGGAAGTAGCGTGGATTGGTGCAATAAACTCAACACTACCGGTAATTTCACGGAGTTGTGGTGGTGCTTCACGAACGCATGTGTCGCTTCCAAGTGCAAAGGTAGCATCAACATCTCGGTTTAGTGAGAATGACAAATCAACAGATTTAACTTGCGTAGATGCGTTCGAGTTCTTAAACTTGACTGCGGCAGATTGGAAGTGGACTGGTTCGCCAGCATCAGGAACAGTGGCTCCAGACTCGGCAGCCAATGCTGCTGGGGATGTAACGGAGTCTTCGCCTTCTGCTTTTCCTACAAAGTCTGCGGATAGCATAACATATTCGCCAACGCTACCTTTAATGCTTAGGCTGTTTAGGCTCATTGATGTAAATGAGTGTTCTTTTTCATCACGCATAACAACGAATTGGTAAACGGGGAAAAGGTTTGCAGTTGCACGGCCAGCGTCGTGAGTAATTTCACTCATAGCGTGGGTGTATGGGTCGCCACTACCTGTGGTTGAAACAGTAGGGAAAACGCCTTTTAGTAGAGCAGCACAAAATCGACTGTCATCGAGTGCCATGTTGATAGAACCTTCGCCGTATCGCTTACCGGTCTTGGTTGTTGTTGCACCATATCGGGTCATGTCTGAGCGTGTGTTTACATCAAATGTTGTTGCGAAAGACTCATCATCAATGAGACCATACAATTGACCGGCTGAGCCGACTGTTCCAAATGATGTTTGTAGGCGCATAAGTGCGCCTCGATTTCCAGTTCCGTATGTGAATGCCATATATTGAACACCTTGTTAATGTCTCCTATTACCGGATGAGTATATGAACTCATCTCCGTTGTAGATGAGTGCGTCGAGTTACATCAAATGAGAGTTGATGCACACATACTGTTTCGTCATCATCCATCTTGGTATCGAGTGTAACATCATAGCCTAAAATAGCATCGTTGTTAAAGTCAAGTCCAAGGTTTGTCATAACTTCATCGAACACATCTGCTGTAATATCTAAACAACGCCGGTATGCGTTTTTGTAATTTGTCCCACGGGTCAAGATAAAAATCTCTATCTTCGAGTTCTGCAATAATCTATGTCCTCCGAGTGTATCTATTTCTGGGGCATTTATGCTTTTAACAAGAACATGTATTGATGGTGCTGCTACTCGTGAAATCATACTTGAACTTATATCATACCCATAGCGAATAGCCGAGGAATCAACAAATGCTTTTAGATATGGCCTATCCGAGTTTTGTAGCAACTCAACATACTTCAATCCGTTTCTAATTAAAGAGTCATTGACAAATGGGCTTGGGGACATTTCATCTGGGTCAAATGCACCGTTATGAGTAGCATACACATTCATCCAATTGATTGAGCCACTGTTATTACCCCATGCTATCTGTTTGGTTGATGAGGTTGCACCTGCAATACTAATGTAAGATTGCACGGCATCATCGTCTTCGATAATTTCAAACAAGTATATTTTTGCTATGCCTGATGAATCTAAAGTGAGCCGTATCATTGTTGGCTCGTTGATTAAATCTAAGTTAGTTAGTAGTGTTGTTGTATCACCTACAATTTTTAAGCCGGTAGCACCGTTTGCCTTAACACTTACTTTTTTACTTCCATTTTGTAATTCTAATAAAATCTCATCATTACTTGGTGTAGTATTATACTGTATCAAAGCCCATATAGTGTATGCGGTTGTAGAAGGTGAGTTTGTCATTCGTTGGTCGGTTACAACCCAATTACCATTTGATGCTGAGCCACCTGAACCAGAAAGAGACCAAGCGGTGAGTTCATTTTGTTTTACTGTCGATGGGTCAAAACCATCTGTTCTAAGTTGCCAAAAGTTAGTCTTGTCTGATATTGTCATTATTTTGCACCTACCCTATATCTTCCTGTTTGAGCAACATTAAACTTTGCTTTAAGCCATTCTCGTACTCTAAACTCAATGTCAGTTTCTGCACTCTTTTTAATATCGGCTGTGAAATCCCATGTAGGGAAAGAAGAGGTTCCAATACCAGGAAACTGTAATGGTTTATCGCCTTTCAAAAGAATGGGAGAAGCCCATTTACCTGTTTGACTTCCATACACTTCACTTGATTCAACAGGATATTTACCTTTTATGCCCATAACCTTAAAACCATAATTCCACGGTGGGATTTTATCTTGGACTAAACCTACTAAGTTTACATCTCTGCTACCCTTTGGTCCTGACCCTTCGGGTGCTGCATAAATGCGATAACCATGATGCCCTCCGGCTTTAATCTCTTTCACATCAATTGAGTTTCCAATAGCAGAATAAACCTCATTCCTAAACTCCCTTCGCATTCTTTCACCCTTTTTTTGTAAAAAGTGTGCGGTATCATTAACAGCTTCCTTTAGAAGCGCTTTGAACTCACGAGGATATTCGGTTTTCAAATCTATAAGAAATGCCGTAAGTTCCTGGTCATTAAACATGACTTGGCCCTTTGCTTTTGATTTATCTGCACGAGCGTTTGCAGTCCCTCGAACATCCCATCCACCCGAACCACCCATTCGGAATCCTGGCATTGAACCCATTACTCAAGCCTCCATATTTCTAACGGTGGTCGGTATATCTCTTTGTATTCGTTTCCTGTCATAATATCCATTACATCGGCATACGAATTAACTTTTGTATAACCAAGCTTGCTAACAACAGAAACAAGTTGCTCATTTGTAACACCTTCGATTGGATTTAGAACCGTAATTTTAGGGATTCCTTTTAACCAGTGTGCGTTGTTTCTTTCGTTCAATAAATGCGTGTGTAGTCCTTTGCTGCGCCATTCTTTGCGAACATAGGTGTTACCTACCAGCGCATATCTACGACCGTTAGAAACCAATGAACCGGTGTGTGCAATAGGGATTCGATTAGCACATAAAACCCAAAAAACCATTTTGTCAAATACTTCAGGGTAGCCTTTTTTTGAAGCACACTTAAGTTCTGAACCCCACTTTAATTCAAGGTCATTGTGCATTAACACTAAATCAATGCTAAAATTAGCGTCTAATTTATCCATCAATCAACACTTCCCAAATGTGCAAGACGGCGAAGGTTATCGAGACCACGCTGCCTTAAAACATTTGAGCGCATTCCACCTTTTTCAAAGTCTGCACCAGATTGAAAGACAGCTTCATCTTCGAGATAGTATGCAGCTGATATATCGGCACATATTTCTCTTAGAACATGAGCCATTTCACCTGATTGAACTGGTGCGTCATCGGCGTGGTCGAAAGAAACTCCGGTGACACCAGTTAGTGTGTGGGTAGATTTGCCTGTCCAAGCAAAGGAATCTCCGTCGATATTCCCATTACCAGCAGATTCAAAAGTAGTGCCACTTGTTAATACAACACTTGTAGCACCTGCAAGAAGCAATCCATTTAATGTTGTATCACCAATAGACTTGCTTGGTGTGCTTCTTCCATATTGTAAAAACTCCTGGTCAATATCAATAGTAGCACGGCGAATAGCACTTGTTAATCGTGTTCCAGCCCGTGTTCTTTGTGAGCTGTCAAGCGCAAGGCGTGAGCCTACATCGGCAGTAGAGCAATAGTATGTCATTACATTAACCCCTGCACATCAACGCCGAGTGATGCAAGCATAGCAAAGAAAGCGTATTTAAGATACTTTGCCATAAGGGACAACTCAAACACTGCTTTTTCAAGCAATTCTACTCGGTCGTCTAAAGACTCGACTCGTTCCTCAAGATTGTTGTTCATCCTCAATCACCTTTTTTGCTTCTTGCATACGAGAAATTAAGTCGGCTCTTGTTCCATCAAC